>JABNAD010000014.1_pt1 | contig 81008 bp, 86 predicted proteins | sample 7240381 | NCBI WGS metagenome assembly JABNAD01 (sample SAMN11332834, study PRJNA596920) | anaerobic digester metagenome | biome: digested sludge; isolation source: digested sewage sludge-derived enrichment culture grown on H2/CO2 | place: Germany: Goettingen
AATAATTTGATTAAATCAAGACTGTTTTGACACTTATAATTTGACAATTAACAGTCTCTTATTCTACCATCGTAGACCTCGACGCAGTATTTTAAGTGCTGTTTTTTGTGGTCTTTTTTAGTATTATAAACTTGAAGAAAAATCATGTCTTTATAAACCGTTTTTCAGCTTATCTGAGAAACGGTTTTGTTATCGATCGAACCCCGTCTGGTGTTCACATATAATCGATCAATGCGAAGTGAATTAAGTTGAACAATGATTACTGTCAGTGCAATTTCGCAATTACCGATCACAAATAAAAATTGGAGGAATAAATGGAATCCCCTTATGACAAAAAAAGACAGTTTATCATCAATGCTGTCTACATTCTTTTAGTGGTGGCGATTGTGTATCTCATTTTTGAGTATGCAATTTCGTTACTAAGCCCTTTTATCCTGGCTTTCCTGATTGCATATCTGCTTAAAGGCCCGGCCAAAGCAATTTCTGAATGGACCCGGTTGCCAAACAAACTGGTATCGTTTGTTCTGGTTCTGGTGTTTTACGGTGGTGCCGGGATTCTGGTTGCCCTGGTGGGAGTTAAATTAATCTCAACCCTGACGCAAACCATCGGTGCCTTACCCGATATCTACGAGTATCAGCTCAGACCCTTTCTGCTGACCACTTTTGACGGGATAGAACAAACCGTCTTTCTGATTGATGCGGCCCTGGTTGACGTCTTGAATGCAGCATCGGAACAGCTGGTCAATTCCCTGGGGGATAATGTCACCAGTATCTCCTTGGCCTTTGTGGCCTTCTTATCAGACCTGGCCGGGTCGCTGCCGGCTTTTTTAATCAAAATGCTCTTGATGGTCATTGCCACCTTTTTCATGGCGGTTGATTACGAAATGCTGTCAGCCTTTGTTTTCCGGCAGTTTTCCGAGAAAGCCAATGAGATTTTCCAGACTATTAAAAATTACATCGTCAATACCCTCTTTGTGGTGATCCGGTCCTATGCCCTGATTATGTCAATTACCTTTGTTGAACTCTCCATTGGACTTTCAATTGTCGGGATTGACAACCCCATTCTGATTGCCTTTTTTATTGCCATCTTCGATATTTTACCCGTGCTGGGAACCGGTGGGATAATGATCCCCTGGTCGGTGATCACCCTGCTTCAGGGTAACTATCAGACGGCGCTGGGCTTGATCCTGGTTTATGTTTTTGTGACAGTCATCCGCAATATTTTAGAGCCTAAAATCGTCGGCGGTCAATTGGGCCTGCACCCGGTGGTGGCCTTAATGAGCATGTTTATCGGTGTTAATTTACTGGGGGTTCTGGGCCTGTTTGGTTTTCCCATTGCCCTGTCACTACTGAAACATTTAAATGATGTGGGAACGGTAAAGCTCTTCAAATAAAGCCCTTGGCCGCCAAAAAGAAAAATCACTCCAGCAGTTAAGGTTAAATGGTTTAGTCATTGGCATGCACCAACCTGGCGCAGCGACCCAAATATAGAAAACCACTAAGCACCGATCCTGGTTAATAACGATGCCGTAATTAAAACAAAGTCATGGATTAAAATCAATCCATGACTTTGTTTACGTTTTAACTTATTCATTATTATCTGGAATTGTTTCATTATCTGGCGATTTGTGTTCTTTTCTGATAGCTGCGAACCACACACGACAGGCTGAAACAAATCACAAAATAACCAACTGCCAACACCGCAAAGATCATAAAAACTTCAGGTGTCGTCGTATAGCGTCCCATAACCACAAATCCGCTGCGAGTATACTCGGGAATTGCAACAACCTGCAAGAAAGAGGTATCTTTAACAGTTGTAATGACCTGCGAAAGCAGGGAAGGCACAATACTTTTAAAACATTGGGGCAAAACGATGTAGATTAATGTTTGGATCAGCGTAAACCCCTGAGATGTAGCGGCTTCGAACTGGCCCTCGGCGATGGCGTTTAAACCGCCACGGACAATTTCTGCAATAACCGCTGAAGTGTATAAAGTCAAAGCTAATCCGCCACGAATGACAATGGTGCCATAGGGAATCATAAAGCAACACACCAGAATCCAGAGCAGTAAGGGTGTATTTCGAAACATTTCAATATAGAAGCCAGCCAATTTGCCCAAAAAGCGCTTTTCATACGTTCGCAGCAAAGCCAGTATGGTTCCAAAAATAATCGAGATAATAACAACCGATACTGAAATCGCTATGGTTAACGCCATGCCTTTGGCTAAGAATTCAACATTTGAAGGCGTAAATACATTTTTAAAAACGTCTAACATGTTACGGCCTCCTCACATGGATCATAGAGAGTACGGGTCGTGTCATTGCGTTTGAGACGTTCTTCATATTTTCTTGCCCAGGTTGCCAATGGGAAACAGAGCATAAAATACAAGAGACCGGCAAAAACATAAGATGGCCCATAATCAAGACTGGATGATGCCCATGAATCAGCCATATACATCAGATCAAAACCAGAAATCATCGCCAGAACGGAAGTGTTTTTAATCAGGTTGACGGCCTGATTGGTAAGCGGTGGCAGAATAATCTTAATTGTTTGGGGTAGAATAATATAGCGCATATACTGAATATAAGTAAAACCCTGGGACTTGGCCGCTTCGACTTGTCCCTCCGGAATGGAAGTAATTCCCGTCTTAACAACTTCGGAAACATAAGCACCATGATAAACCCCTATGCCTAGAACCCCAATTACAAACACACTTAGCCGCAGTCCCGCAATGGCCAGACCATTATACAAAAAGAAAACCTGAATAACCAGGGGAGTGTTTTGAAAGAACTCAACATAAATCCTTGCGATCCCACGCATTACTTTATTGTTTGAAGTTGAGATAACGCCAAAGATAATACCCAGAACAAGAGCAAGTATCAAGGCGAGGGCTGCGACCTCAATGGTTCGCAGAAACCCTTCGCCAAACATTTGCCATTCTCCAAACATCTTCTCCCAACGCCATAAGGCAAAAGGATTAGAACTATTCATTAATAATTAAGTCCCCATTTCGTGATCAGGCCTTCAATGGTGCCATCTTCTAACCATCCGTTGATATAGCCGTCAACTGCTTCAGTCAGAGCTATGTTATCAAGTTTTGAGGTAACACCATATTGTTGCGGTGAGAAGCGGTCTGGCAAGATCATGGTCGTATCGTCAACATAGCCACCAAGAATTGAACCATCGACACAGAAAGCATCAACGCGTCCAGAGTCTAAAGCTGCCTTGATCTCTGGATAAGTCGCATATTCTGAGAATGATACCGTAATCCCTTTTTCATCGGCAACTTTTTGAACAGCATCTTTGGAGGTCGCACTTTGAGCAACACCAATTACTTTGCCATTCATGTCAGCTAAACCTTTGAATCCGGCATCTTTTTTAACGAGCAGACCAACCGCATCTTCATAATACGGGGTCGAGAAGTTGTAAGTTAATTTTCGTTCGTCCGTAATCGTAAAGGTTGCAATAACAAGATCGACTTCGCCATTGTCAAGTAATGGACCACGGGTTTTAGCCGTTACCGGTGTTAATTCATAAGCATTTTCATCGCCGAGAATTGCTTTGGCCAACAGCTTGACAAGATCAATTTCAAACCCTTCGATTTCACCAGTAGTGGTGTTACGCAGCCCAAAGTTGGGAACGTCTTCTTTAACACCGACACGTAAAACACCGGCTTTAACAACTGCGTCCAAACTACCATCAGTGGTAGCATTGTCCTTTGAACCAGTTGACGACGAACAGGCTGCCAAGGTAAACACCAGGCATAAAACAAGCAGAGCAGAGAGTACCTTTTTCATAGTCATTTTCCTCCTAAATATAAAATATAATAACTAATATCGCTTGCGACATTAGAAATTAACGCAGAATCTTACTGAGAAAGAGTTTTGTTCGTTCCTCGGTTGGGTTTTCAAAGAAATGTTCCGGTTTTCCTTCTTCCACAATCCGGCCATCGTCCATAAAGATGACCCGATCGGCAACCACCCGGGCAAAACCCATTTCATGGGTAACCACTACCATGGTGATGTTTTCCTTTGATAACTTGATCATGACATCCAACACTTCCTGAACTGTTTCCGGATCCAGCGCTGATGTTGGTTCATCAAAAAGGATAATCTTTTTTTCAGTTGCCAGGGCTCTGGCAATAGCGACCCGCTGTTGTTGTCCCCCGGACAAGGTTGCCGGATAAGCATTTTCTTTTTCACTCAAGCCAACAATCGCCAAATATTTACGGGCTTTTTTGATGGCTTCTTCTTTGGACAGTTTTTGCAGTTTGATCGGTGCCAGGGTCAGATTTTCCAGCACGGTTTTATGGGGATACAAGTTAAAACTCTGAAATACCATCGCCGATGTTTGTCGCACCAGTTGAATTTTATTTTTTTGCGTAAGTTCTTCACCATCGATAAAAACATGCCCGGAAGTAGGTGCTTCCAGAAAGTTCATACAACGAACGGTGGTACTCTTGCCCGAACCTGACGGTCCGATAATTACTAATTTTTCACCCTCTGCAACCTCCAGATTAATATCTTTTAACACATGGTGTTCACCAAAATACTTATTCACATCTTGAAGTTTAATCAATTATTCTTCCTCCAAATCTAATGTCAATAGCCAAAAAAAGAACTTCCATAAAATATACGCACTGTGTTATAGTATATTTGAAGCTCCCTCGCTACATAAATTATTTTTAAATATAAAAAACCCTTTTACAATAATATTATGAAGAAGAGCTTTTGTCAAGCGTTTAAAAAGTTGCACTATTAAGAACGTCAATGCTCAAAAGAACTGAATATGCGATTCGGTTTTGGGTATAAAGGGGTATAATCAAATATAACTTAGAGTGAATACAACTTAGAGTGGAAAGAAGGCAGCAAAATGGGTGAGAAAATAACAACCGTTCAGTACAAAGGCAATTTAAATGAGGTTTATCGAGTCGCTGACAAGGGCGTCGGCAATGCTTATAACGAGTATGTTATTCGGACTAAAGACGATGATCCAGTTGAGCTGGCAAGAATTAAGTTTCAAAAAGGAGCCAGAAACGAACCCATATCGGAAGTCGGCGTCATTGATTCTGATTTGCTTGAGATTGTCAGAGATCGCTTAAAGCTATTCCAGGAAGGGGAGTTTGAGTGTACTGAGAATGCGATGGCCTTGGTACATATTGAGACAGCGATCATGTGGTTAAACCGTCGGGTGGAAGATCGGATCAAACGTGATGTCATCGGAACCCATAAGAAATAACTATACGCAACGACGACGAAGGTTGGCTATCGGGTTAAAACCCCAGTGGCCAACCTTTTGAATGTGTTGCTATAAAATTAATCAGGTTAATAGATTCAATACCGACGCATATAACTCCTGGGTATTTTTTTTCCAGCGATTACAGATGTCCAGCGCCAGTTTCAGGGTCGGGGCATTTAAGGCGATCTCCATTAAAACCATATTGTTTTCCTGAAGTTTTAGTTCCACCAGATAGTCGGTTTCGCCCAATTTCTGGTAGTTGGCAGTAATTTTTACTTCTTTAAAAATCTTGGCCCGGTTTTCTTTTAAATAAAGATCGATCATTTCAGTAATATAAGTGGGGATTTTATCGTGAAAAACCGTCAGGGTTTCCTTGCCCATGGGGGATAAGCTCAGCACTGATTTACCGTCATATTCCAGCGTCGAAAGAAAGTCGTCCTTGATCAGATCGTCAATGTAGAGTTGAATATCAAAATAGCCAATCTGCAGGTTTTCAATAATGATCAGAGCAATCTGCTCCCGGGTTAACGCGGTTTTGATTTTTTGTAGGACATAGAGTATGATTAATTTATCTTCAGCCTGTTGCGAAGAATTAAAGAGCATAAATATCACCACCTTTGTTTTGTAATGCTATTGTAACACATCAATGGGTGAATTTCCCTATTTCTGTGTAAAAAAGAGGAGAAAATGAAAAAAGAAATCTGCAGTCATCAGTCCGATGCCCTCAATCACACCATTAATCACCTGGGGCAGTCCCTGGGTGCCACGGCCGTCGGCTTTTCTGATCTGTCCATTCTACCGGAGCAAAAACGGATGGGCTTTAACCGGGCCATCACGATTCTTATCAAACTGTCCAATGGCATTTTAAATCAGATCGGGGAGGAGCCGACCCAAACCTATTTCAGCCATTACCGCAGTGTCAACCGTCTGCTCGATGATATCAGCCTGCGGCTGCTGCTCAGTCTGGAGGCCCTTGGTTATCCAAGCGTGGCGATTCCGGCGTCCCAGTCGGTGGCCGATCCTAATGATTCGTTTACCGGCGCCTTCTCCCATAAAACTGGTGCCGTGCTGGCGGGGCTGGGCTGGATCGGCCGCAGTGCCTTGTTTATCCACCAGCGCTACGGCCCCCGAGTACGGCTGTCCACTATCCTGACCAATGCTCCTTTTAATGTCGGCGACCCGGTGACCGAAAGCGGCTGTGGCAGCTGCCGGGTCTGTGTCACGGCCTGTCCGGCCCAGGCCATCGAAGGGCAGCTGTGGACCCCGGGGATGGCCCGTAACCAGCTTTACGATGCCTTTGCCTGCAGCCAGCAGATGAAGGAGGCCTATCAGCATATTGGCCGGGGAGCGGTCTGCGGCCTTTGCATGGTTCGCTGTCCCATCGGCCAATAATTGCGAAAAATTCTTAAAGAGGTTTTTTTTTCAGTGAAAGTATTATATAATAGGTAAGGAGAACTGCCGGCTGGTTTTGCTGGCAGTTTTTAAATTGTAAAGAAACAGAGAGAGCGATTGAAAAAGTTTATTATAGAGGCTGTTGAAAAAGACAGCATTTTCAGCGAAATGGATGTTACCCCCGGGGACTGTCTGCTATCAATCAACGGCATGCCGGTCACCGATATTCTCGACTACCGCTATCTGATTGCCGATGATTGCTTAGAGGTGGAAATCGAAAAGCCGGATGGGGAGATCTGGGAGCTGGATATTGAAAAAGAATATGAGGACGATCTGGGGGTGGTTTTTCCCGAAGCAATGATCGGCACTAAAACCTGCAAAAATAATTGCGTTTTCTGCTTTATCGATCAGCTGCCGCAGGGCATGCGGGAAAGCCTTTATGTCAAAGACGACGATGAGCGGCTGTCCTTCTTAACCGGCAACTACATCACCATGACCAACCTGACCCCGGATGAACTAAACCGGATTATCCGCTACCGGATCATGCCGATGAACCTGTCGATTCATACCACTAATCCCGAACTGCGGATTAAAATGCTTAAAAACCGTTTTGCCGGGGATGTGATGCGTTACCTGGAAACATTTTATGAAAATGGCATTTTGATGAATGGTCAGATTGTGCTGGTACCGGATTATAATGACGGCCCCGAACTGGAAAAGACACTTAATGAACTAAAGCGCTTTTACCCGGTGCTGCAGTCGGTGTCGGTGGTGCCAGTGGGCCTGTCCAACCACCGTCAGGGTCTCGCCGAGCTCCGGCTTTTTACCCGGGATGAAGCCCGGCAAACCCTGGCCCTGATCGACGCTGTTCATGGTGAAATGGAAGCCCAGCATGGTGATGGCTTTGTCTATCCCAGCGATGAGTTTTACCTGCTGGCCCAGAGCCCAATTCCCGACAGTGATTATTATCACGGTTTTCCCCAGATTGAAAACGGGGTGGGGATGATGGCTGATTTTAAAACTTCTCTGACTGAGGCCCTGGCTAATTTAAAAACCCTAAAAACCCGCAATCAGCCTAAAAAAATCGGGCTGATCACCGGCACTGCCGCGGCCACGTATCTGGACGAACTGGCGACTGCCATCACAGCCGCTGTGCCCGGGCTGACGCTGACCGTTTTCCCAATTACCAACCACTTCTTTGGGGAAGCCATTACCGTCTCTGGCCTGGTCACTGGCACTGATATCCTAGCTCAGCTAAAAAATCAGCTCGCCGACGATCCCTGTGATCTACTGCTGCTACCAGAAAACGCTCTTCGCAGCGGCAGTCATACCCTGCTCGATGACTGGACCCTGGAAAGTCTCAGCGATGCCCTGGGCGTCAAAGTTGCCAGTGTTCCCCTTGATGGTCAGGCTCTGCTTGACCACTGCACCACGTGAATCAGGCCAAACCAATCAGCTAGCAACTATACACCAAACAAAGCGCAAAGCACTTTTGTAATTTTCGCAAAATGATAATAAATGAAATGAGGAAGAATTATGCCAAAACCTATCGTCGCAGTGGTGGGCCGTCCCAATGTGGGCAAGTCCACCCTGTTTAATAAATTAGTCGGCGAACGAATCGCCATTGTCGAAGACACCCCCGGGGTAACCCGGGACCGGATCATTGCCGACGCTGAATGGCAAAACCACCACTTCACCCTGATTGACACCGGCGGTATTGAACCCCACACCAAGGATGACATCCTCTTGCAGATGCGGGTTCAGGCCGAGGTGGCCATTGATATGGCCGATCTGATTGTCCTCCTGGTTGATGGTCGGGAAGGGATGACTGCCTCCGATCTGGAAGTCGCCAATATGATCCGTAAACACGACAAGGATGTGATACTGGCCGTTAATAAAGTTGACAGTCAGAGCCTGGAAAACAACGTCTTTGAGTTTTACAACCTCGGTATCGGTGAACCGCTGGCCATTTCGGCAGAACAGGGGTTGGGACTGGGGGATTTTCTCGATGAGATCATTAACCGCGTCAAGCGTTATTACGATGAAGACGAGTCCGAAGATGAGCGCCTGCGGGTGGCCGTCATCGGCAAGCCCAACGTCGGCAAATCGACCCTGATTAACAAGGTGCTTGGCGAAGATCGGCTGATTGTCAGCGATATTCCCGGCACCACCCGGGATGCCGTCGATACCAGCGTCCGCTATGATGGCGAAGATTACGTCCTGATTGACACCGCCGGATTACGGCGCAAGAAAAAAATCTATGAAGATATTGAGCGTTACAGCATTGTCCGGGCCATTGCCGCCGTCGAACGCAGTCAGATCGTCCTGATTCTGATTGACGGCTCCCAGGGCGTCACCGAACAGGATGCCAAAATTGCCGGAATTGCTCATAATCGTTCCAAACCATCAGTTATTATCGTCAACAAATGGGATGCTGTCGAAAAAGACAATAAAACCATGAAAAAGATGGAAGGGGACATCCGCGATGCCCTATCCTTTATGGACTATGCGCCAATCATTTTCATCTCGGCCAAAACTGGACAGCGCCTGGGAAAAATATTTGAAACCATTGAATTTGTAAAGGCCCAAAGCGCCAAACGGATCACCACCGGAAAGGTTAACGAAGCCCTGGCCGAATTTGTGATGATGAAACAGCCTCCCTCCAAACATGGCCGTCGTTTAAAGCTTTATTATGCCTCCCAGGTGGCCATCAATCCACCAACCTTTGTGGTGTTTGTTAATGACATGACGCTGGTTCATTTTTCCTATCAGCGATATCTGGAAAACAAGATTCGCGAAACCTTTGATTTCTTCGGCACCCCGATCCGTCTATTTATCCGGGAACGGGCCGAGTAACAAGCATCTGATAACAAGTATTTGACCGTTTGCTGGAAAAACTCTGATTATGGTGTTTGTGATCTCGGAACCCAACCACAGGATGGGACAGGTATGCAATATCATGGACAAAGATAAACGATTCACATTTTTATGCTGCATAGACCTTCATTCGTTTGAGGGTCTTTTTTTTGTTGTCTGATGGTTGTTTGGTTGACTTCTCAAAAAAGCAAAAGATCGTTTTAAACATCGCATTTTTGTCATATAATAATAGTGTTGTTAGAAAAAAAGCTTTTGCGGAAGGAGAATACCTTGAATCTAATCGATACTTTTCAAATAACCGAGACAGAGGTCATCACCATTACTGGTGGCGGCGGTAAGACCTCCCTGATGTTTGCCCTGGGCCGGGAACTTACTGCCGCTGGCAAGGCCCATGTGATCACCACCACCGCCAAAATCTGTGTGGCCGATGTAAACCCGGCGCAGCTGCTGATTGATCCGGATATCGATACCATTATAGCCGAAATAAAAAAAGACCCAGCCAAAGAATGGATCATTGGCCGGGAAGAAGTCGCCCAGCAGAAAATTGCTGGCTTTGATGATGCCGATCTGTACAAGCTTCATCAGGCGCTATCCCCACTGGTAATTATTAATGAAGGAGATGGTTCCAATCGCCGCCCCTACAAATTCTATGCCGACTACGAGCCAGCCATTCCGACCCTGACCACCAAAATCATTCATGTGATGGGAGCTGAAACCTTTAAGCGACCAATCGATGAAACCCTATTTCATCGCTCCCAGCTGTTTGATGGGGAAGAGCTGTTTTTTGATGAAACGGCCTTAAAACGGACCCTTGCAACCTTTTCTCGTACCAAGCTTGATCCCCACTTTGGACCGGCTGTTGATCGCATTCTGCTGATCAATAAAGCCGATGGCGAGCATCTGGAAAATGCACGACAAATGGCCAAAATCGGCAAAATGATTTTTCCTCACTGCTTTATCGGTTCCCTTAAAGAAGGCTGGATCAAAGATTGCAGATGCTAACATAAAAAAGTACAATTTACACTTTTTTATGTTAGCTTGTGGTTCCGATCAGGATGTAAAAACTAGAGCTCGTTATTTCGGATCAGATTAGCCAGATTCTCGACCTTTTCCTCAATTTGAGCAATAATCGCCAGAAATTCGGCATCACTTTTGCCGGTGGGATCATCCAGTCCCCAGTCTTCAGTATGGCGGCTGGGCAGGTAGGGGCAGACGACATTGCAGCCCATTTTGATGACAATGTCAATCGGCGGCAGATCTGTCAGCAACTTGGAGTGCTGGGTCGCTTCCATATCAATACCATAGTGGGCTTTAATCAGGCGGACGGCATCCTGATTGATTTGCGGTTTGGTCTCAGTGCCAGCCGAAAAACTGTCAAAGACATCACTGGCAAATTTCTTTGCCAGGGCTTCAGCCATCTGGCTGCGGCAGGAATTATGAACACAGATAAAGGCAACTTTGGGTTTGTTCATGGGTTTCTCCCTTTTTTATCTAAATAGAATTCTTGTAGGTGTTAATCAGATCGATGACATTTTCCCGGATTTTATAACGCAGATGGCGGGCTTGTTCAAGCTGCTCTTCCTCGGTACCAGTAAAATCAGCCGGATCTTCAAAGGTCCAGTCGAGGACATTCATAGCCAGCGGAAAAACTGGACATCGCTGACCATTCTCCAGGTCACAGACTTTAACGATAATTGAATAGAGACGCCCTTCCTTGAAATAGTCAAACACCGAATTGGTTCGGTTTTGACTGAGATCATAGCCAAGTTCAGCCATCACCTTAATAATTAGAGGATTGATGGTTCCCGGTTCCAGACCAGCGCTCTCGGCAATGAAGTAATCTTTTCCCAAATCATTAAGAAACGCCTCGGCCATTTGGCTGCGGGCGGAATTATGGACACAGACAAATAGTACTTTAATCATATTTCTGACTCCTTGCAACAAAGATTTGACTGTAAGCATAACATAATTAAAGGATGCCAGCGAGATTGGTTATGTTAAATTTTCTAACTCAAGTATATCTTATATTCGCATCAAAAAACCGCCAGGCATGGTTAATAAACATACCTGGCGGTTTTTTGGGATTATCCGGACATTGAATATCGGGGATAATATTAGGACTGGCTACCGGTTTTCGTTTGGTTTGAAATCCAACGTCTCAAAATATTCGATCGCCGTTTGATCCATGATTTCCAGCAGTGTTTTGATGCCTTTTAACTTCACCCGATAATGCATTTCAACCCCAATTTTTTTATTTTCCAGTATTCCCGCTTCACGCAGAATTTTTAAATGCTGGGAGAGATTGGCCTGACTATATTCAAAATCACGGTTGATTTCACAGACGCATCGTGATTCATTCAGAAGTGATTTTACTATTTGCAAGCGGATGGGATGACCCAGTGCTTTGAAAATTTTGACAGAAAGATCTTCGCTATTCATAATTGACCTCTTTTCGATTTTTTTAAATGGATTACACAGTTTTTAGTTATGAAAACGGAATGGGTTATATAACATTATAAGCAATCACTTATAAAAATGCAAACTTAATCGATTGCCCTTGACACCCTTAAACGAGAGGCGTATAATGAACTTAACCATAAGTATTTAATTATATTATAAACGAGGTGGAAGATATGAGTCAAGAATTACCAGGCTTTATTATGTGTGTCTGCACCGGAAAATGTCCCGGCTTTCAGGCCATGGATATTTGGGATTTTATCAACCAGGTGCGAATCGAGTTGCCGGTTGAATACGCCTTTATTCATCCACAACTCTGCGAAGAAGATGGCGATCGTTTTCTGGCTGATTTTTTAAAGTCCCATCGCAAAGTAATCATTGGCGCCTGTGCCCCCAATATGCAACGGAAAATGTTCAAAGATGCCTTTAAAGAAGCCGGCCTTAACATTGAAAAAGATGCCGTGATGCTGGACATCCGTGATATGACCAACGAAAAAGCCTTTGAAGTGGTAGAAAACAAACTGGAAGAAATGGGATATGAGGTGTAGCCATGAGTGAATCAACTTTTATGGGTGTCGAACGGGATCGGATTGACTGGTCTCCCCGTATTGATTTTTCAAAATGCAACGATTGTATGGACTGTGTGAAATTTTGCCCCCATCAGGTTTTTGAAGTCGATGAAAATGCCAAACCCAAGTTAAAGGTCAAAAACCCCAATAACTGTGTGGTTTTCTGTCGGGCCTGTGCCAAAACCTGTGGTCCGGATGCCATTACCTTTCCGGATAAAACCAAAACCACCAAGATGATTAAAGCCACCCGTAAGGCAGAAAAAGCAGCAGAAAAAGAGGCCAAAGCCAATGAGTGAGTCAATTTGTGTATTGCCCTGTAACGGCCTGGATAAATGCGCCGGGGATCTGTCCCGGCGAGTGGCCCTGGAGCTGGCCCAGTCAGCAGAAGTAGCGCTGATCTGTCCGGTGTTATTAAATCAGAACCGCAGCCGCTACGAAAAAGCCCTGGCCGCTGGCGATTTAACCGTCATCGATGGCTGCAATACCCGCTGTGCCAGTAAACTGGCTGGCGATCTGGAACTGGCCATCAAGGACAAAGTCAATGTCAGTGAAGTCGCCAAAACCCTGGATATCAAACTGGGGGTCGACATTCAGGAAAATGATGACACCCGGGCGGTTGTCCAGGCTGTCTTGGCAAAAGTAAATAGTAGTGCCGCTGATCAGGCGGAGTCGGAGTTTATTGAACCGGAAGCGGTTGAGTATAACAGCTTTTCCCATGGAAAATTTATTTTCAAGGTCCCCCAAAGCAATTATTTCTTCAATGAAAACGACTGTTGGGTGACCGTGTCCGGAAAGATGGCTCGGGTGGGGGTCAGTGATTATGTACAACAGAACCTGTCAGACATTCTCTATGTCGACCCGCCGGAAATCGGCGATGAGTTTGAACAGTTTGACGATTTAGGCAGCATCGAGTCCAGCAAAGCGGTGTTTGAAATTATTTCACCGGTTTCTGGTACTGTGGTGGCTGTCAATAGCATTTTAAATGATGCCCCGGAACAGGTCAACGAAAGTCCCTACGAAAAAGGCTGGCTGGTGGAAGTGAAACTCCGTGATTTTTCCGAAGATCAGGATCTTCTCCACGATTGCCCGGCCTATTTTGAATTTTTACAACGAAAGGTAGCAGAAATCGATGTCTAAAATAAAAGTAATCCCCTGCAGCGGAATTGGCAAAGTATTTGGTTTACTGGCCAGAGAATCGGTATTAATGGTAACTGAGGAAAAGTGTCCCAACGACACCGAGACCCTCTGCCTTGCCCATGTGGTCACCGGTGATGATGAGGTCGTGGCCAAGATTAACGGCAAATCCTGCATCACCATGGATGGCTGTGCCAAATACTGCGCTAAAAAAAGTGTCGAAGAAACCGGCGGCGTTGTCGTTAAAAGTCATAAGGTTCCCGATTTTATGAAAGCCCATCGCGGCGAAGAACATGGTACGGGAACTGCCCTTACTCAAGACGGTTGGAACTATGCCGAAGAACTGGCCGAAATTTTAGCTGCTGATGTTAAAGAAATAAAAGGTGGGGGTGACTTGCTATGATAAACAATAAAATTGGGATTATTTCCTGCAGCGGTGAAGAGTGCCTGGGGGGGACCATTTCCCGGCTGGCAGTGCGTAAAATGATGGAAGAACTCAAACCGGGGATGGTATCGACCCTTTGTCTGCCCTTATTTATCGCTGGTGATGGCGGCGAACGGGAATTTGCCGAAAAATATCCGACCATCGCCGTCGATGGCTGTTCCAAATGCTGTGCCAAACGGGCCATTGTAAAATACAGCAATCAGGTTGCCGGTAGCGTCGATGTGACCGAGATTATCGGCGAAGACAAAGCCCTAGAAAAGCCCTTGTCAACCCGTCATCTAACCGACGAACACCATGAGTATGTCAACAAAACCGCTGCTATAACCTGTCAGATCTTTGACGATATTTTAGCCAAACAATAACAAAACCATCATCACAAAAGCCAGATCATTGACAAAAACGATCTGGCTTTTGGGTTAAGATGATTATTTTGGTTTAACGGACTCAGTCGGTTTCATAACCCAGCAGCTGCAGATGCGCTTCGAGGCTTAGATAATTGGGAGCATATTCATCCTCTTTCATCAGGCTACACTGGTTCAGCCGACAGCTGCCTAATATCAGTTTGGAGGCAAAGGCCATGCAGGAACCCTGGCCACAGACCTTACAGCCGATTTTCTTAGGCAACAATTTATAAAGCTGTATCGCACTGGGGCGCTCCCGGGTTTCCTCATTGGGTTCAATATTTTCTCGATTCGACCAGGTGTCATTGATCAGATTATAAATATGATCGATCATTTCATAACATTGGGCTTCATTGGTTAACTGGGTACAGGTAAGATTGCGATCGTGGATATTGATAATATGACTGCCGATCTTATAGGTAAAGGTTTGGGCCGACGGAATATAAAGGCCGGTTTTAATCACCGTATTGAGATAGGGCATGACGTCAGGAACCGGATTGCTGAGCTTCGCCCGAAATTTAATCCGACCGCCCCCGGTGGTGCAGGGTTTGATGTAAATAAGACTGATGGTTTCGAGGTACATTAGTTATTCTCCTTTAAATATGATTTCAAGCCATTAACCAGGGCATCGATATGCGCCGGTTCATTGAAATAGCCAATCCCGATGCGACAGCTGCCCCGGCTCACCGTCCCAATCAGACGATGGGCACTGGGGGCGCAATGTAAGCCAGCACGGATCATCACCTGACATTCCTGATCCAGATAAAAGGCGATTTCTTCGGGGACGTGACCTTCGAGATTAAACGGAATCACGCCAACACTTTTGGAAGAATCCCGGGGACCGTAAATTTCGATTCCCGGCACCGTACTTAACGCATTGAGGGCATAATCCATCAGAGCATCCTCTTTATGACGGATTGTCGCCAGGCCTTCAGCCTCCAGAAACGAAAGTGCGGCCCCCAGACCGATGATGCCGCTGACATTCATGGTACCGGCTTCCAGATGGTTGGGATAATAATCCGGCTGGTATTCGTAGGCTGAATCTCCGCCGGTCCCGCCGGAGATAAGGGGATGAATTTCAGCCTCGCAATTGACAACCAGGCCGCCGGTACCCATTGGCCCCAACAGGCTTTTGTGGCCGGTAAAGGCCAGCAGATCGATATTCTGGGCCTGGACATCAATGGGAATCACCCCCGCCGTCTGGGCGGCATCCACCAGAAAAAGCAGGTTCTGCTTGCGGGCTAAAGCGCCGATCTCGCCAATCGGTTGAATGGTTCCCAGTACATTGGAAGCATGGGTAAAAACAATCATCCGGGTTTCCGGCGTGATCGCCGCTTCCACATCCTCGATCGCCGTTTCGCCCTGAGCCGTGGCCGGAACCACTGAAATCGTAATGCCCCGATCCCGCTCCAGGGTTTTCAGACAGCGCCAGACAGCATTATGCTCCAGCGCACTGGTGACGACATGATCGCCAGGTTTTAAAATACCCTGAAGGGCCAGATTTAACGATTCCGTAACGGAAGAAGTAAACACCACTGTTTTGGGGTCGTTGTGGTTGAACAATTTGGCCAGACTTTTTCTGGTCTGATAAACCAGGCCATCGGCCAGAATCGCCTTTTCGTAGGAGCCGCGTCCAGAAGTCCCGCCATTATTGACAATATAATCATAAATCGCATCAGGAACGGCCAGTGGCTTGGGAAAGGTGGTGGCCGCATTATCCAGATAAATATCCATATATGTCTCCTTCTATAATCATTTAATAATATCCTTAGTTATCTCTTTTATCATAAGCGCTAAAAATAAATTCGTCAATAAATTTAACAGGTAGAATTTGGGTTGATTAAAATCGGATTTCCATGATTTTACTTAAAAACAGGGCAAGAAATTAACAGTTGACATAATTGGGAGAAAAATAGATCATATCAGTAACCGTAATTTTATGACGGCACTGGCTTCATTATCGTTACATAAATATTTCAGACAAATACAAGGAGATACCATGAAAATTACAATTATTGGTGCTGGCCCCGGTGGCTATGAAGCTGCCATTATGGCAGCTAAGTTAGGGGCAGAAGTGACCGTTGTCGAAAAAAACAGGGTCGGGGGAACCTGCCTCAATGTGGGCTGTATTCCAACTAAGGCCTTACTGGCTTCGGCCGATGTATTGACGACCTCGTTGGAAGCTGAGAAATTCGGGGTATTTAATGAGCATACTTTTGCCGATCTAAATCAGGTAATCGAACGCAAAGACAAGCTGGTATCCGGTTTGGTTAAGGGAATTGAATTTCTTTTTGAATCAAATGGGGTTACGCTGGTGCGAGGGACTGGCCGACTGATCGATGCCCATACCGTCAGCGTCGAGTTAATCGATGGCGGGCTTGAAACCCTGGTCAGTGATAAAATCCTACTGGCCACCGGGTCCGTCCCGATCTGTCCGGAACTGTTTCACTATGATGGTGAGCGGGTAATTACCAGTACCGAGGCCCTGTCACTGCAACAGCCGCCCAAATCGATGATTATTGTTGGCGGCGGCGTCATCGGTTGTGAACTGGGGCAGTTTTTTAGTCGGATGGGGACCCAGATCACGATTGTCGAAATGGCCCCACAGCTGCTGCCCTCCGAGGATGAGGATGTCGCCAAACAAGTCATGCGGCAATTCAAACGAGAAAAAATAAAAGTCATCACCGCCAACAGTGTGTCCAATGTGGCGGTTTCCGACGCTGGAGTCGTGGTGACATTGGCAGATGGCAAAACCTTAGCAGCCGAAATGCTGTTGCTAGGCATTGGGCGGGCCAGCTTTGCAAGTGGACTGAATCTGGAAGCATTGGGAATCGCTGTTGATCCCAGGGGGCATATTGAAGTTAATGATCATCTGGAAACCAGTGTTGCCGGTATTTATGCCGTCGGTGATCTGATTAACAGCCCATATTTGGCCCATGTCGCCTCAAAAGAGGGGATTATTGCCGCCGAAAATATGCTGGGGCACAATAAATCCGGCGCCCATAAAGCGATCCCCCGATGTGTTTATACCGACCCCCAGGTTGCCGCAGTCGGGTTAACCGAAAAAGAAGCCCAGATTAAGGGGATCAAGTATAAAACCGGCAGTTTTGATTTCCGATCACTGGGTAAAGCCCAGATCATCGGGAAAATTCAGGGCCAGGTTAAAATTATTGTCAATCAGGAGGATGTGATCATTGGGGCCTCGATTATCGGACCAGAGGCCACCGACCTGTTGGCCGAATTGACCATGGCCGTCCACCTCGGCTTAACGGCAGAAGTTCTTGGGGAGGTGATTCATCCGCACCCGACCCTGTCCGAAGCGATCATGGAAGCCCTTCATGATGTCCATGGAAAATCAATTAATAAAGTTACGATGCGTTTGTAAAAATTTTAAAGATATTTAAGATGAGCAAAAAACGCTTGACTTAGTTACATGAATGAATTATCATATGATTAATAAGACATATGAAGATACATTCATATAAGAAAGAAGGATTATCATGTATAAGAATTTTTCACCCGATCAGGTAAGCTTAACAAAATATTTATTCTATACCGGCAAAGGCGGCGTCGGCAAAACCTCCACAGCCTGTGCCACGGCAGTGAGTCTTGCTGATCAGGGCAAGCGTGTATTTCTCGTCAGCACCGATCCGGCGTCAAATTTACAGGATGTTTTTGAAACCGCATTAACCGGTCAAGGAGTACCGATTAAGAATGTCCCCAATCTCGTGGTTGCCAACCTGGATCCGATCCAGGCCGCTGAAGAGTATAAGGAATCAGTCGTTGGCCCTTATCGGGGAAAACTACCCGATGTGGCCATTGCCAGCATGGAAGAACAGCTGGCCGGTTCATGCACCGTTGAGATTGCGGCCTTTAACGAATTTTCCCGCTTCATCACCGATGAAAAAATGAGTCAAGACTATGATTATATTATCTTTGATACCGCCCCCACCGGACACACCCTCAGAATGCTGCAACTGCCATCAGCCTGGGATAGCTTTATTGATGAAAGTACCCACGGCGCTTCCTGCCTGGGGCAGTTATCGGGTTTGACCGAACAAAAGAAAATGTATGAAAAAGCCGTGCGAACCTTATCCGATGGCGACAAGACGACCCTGATACTGGTTTCCCGTCCCGAACCATCGCCACTGGCCGAAGCGGCCAGAGCATCTAAGGAACTCAAAGAAATTGGGGTCGACAATCAAATCTTGATCATCAATGGGGCCCTGGAAAACTTTGACCGGTCCGATGACATTGCCACTGCTTTCTATGGTAAGCAAAAAGATGCCGTTAAAAATATTCCCAACAGCTTAAAAACCCTGGATATTTACACCCTGCCATTACGGGCCTATAACGTTGCCGGGGTCGACAACATTCGTCGCCTGTTTACTGAAGACGACGCGATTGAAGCAGAGCAAGTACAGAAAATCAGCGGATTACCCGGTTTGGAAAACCTGGTCAAAGACCTGGCTGATTCCAACAAAAAAGTCATCTTTACCATGGGTAAAGGCGGCGTCGGTAAAACCACCATTGCCGCTGCGATTGCACTGGGCCTTTCAAAAATGGGCAAAAAGGTTTACCTGACCACCACCGACCCGGCCGGTCATCTCAGTGCCGCAACCATGGGCGGGGAAAATATCACCGTCAGTAATATTGATGAAGCCGAAGAACTCAATAAATATCGGGATGAAGTCATTGGCAAAGCCAAAGCAGCTAACATGAGTCAAGATGACATCGACTATATCATTGAAGACCTGGAATCGCCCTGTACCCAGGAAATTGCTGTATTCAGAGCCTTTGCGGAACAGGTCGAAAAAGCTGAAGATGGGGTGGTTGTCATTGACACCGCCCCCACCGGACATACCCTGCTGCTACTCAACTCTACTGAAAGCTATCATAAAGAAATGCAGCGCTCCAATGCCGATATTCCGGATTCCGTCGTCAATCTGCTACCACGGCTGCAAAACCAGGCCGAAACCGAAGTTGTTATTGTCGCCCTGCCAGAAGCAACCCCAGTTTTTGAGGCCCTCCGGTTAGAAGCCGATTTAAAACGGGCCGGGATTCTGAGCAAATGGTGGGTGATGAACGCCAGCCTACTGGCTACCGATACCAAAGATCCATTTTTACGGGCCAGAGCCAATAACGAACAAAAATGGATTAAACGAATAGCCAAAGACACCAACGGCAATTATGTGGTTATTCCCTGGAAAAAATAATGCGTGAGGCAAATGAACTCAGAAAGGAAACATATGGATATATTACAGGAACAGCTAAAAGCAAAAAAAGCCGGTCTGGCTTACGCCATTCTGACTGTGGTGGATGCGGAGGGAACTTCCCCATGCAAAATTGGAAAGAAAATCTTACTGCTTGAAGATGGCTCCGCCATGGGAACGATCGGCGGTGGCCAGTTTGAGCGTGAGGCTTTAGCCGATGCCAAACAAGCCATTAAAGATCGCCAAAGCTTTTTTAAGCGTTATGAACACATCCCCACCTATGAAGCAGCTGGTCTGGGATGCACCTTTAATGTCAGTTTATTTGTCGAAGTGGTCAGCCCCCGGTTGCAGCTGGTTGTTTGCAATGCCGGTCATGTTGGCTATGCGGTTCTAAATTTGGCCAGGATGCTCCATTTTGAAACGATTCTTTTTGATACCCGTCAACCCGAACAAATTAAAGAGCAGATATCGGTGGCTGATCAGTTTATTCCCTGTGATGATTTTGAAAAAGCCATCCTGGAAACGGATATTGCCGATGGTGCCTACTACGTCTGTTGTGCCTCAACCCATACCCAGGATAAATCGGCCCTAAAAGGCTCACTGCAAAAGAATTTTGCTTATGTCGGGATGCTGGGCAGCTTTCAAAAAACAAAAGAAATGTACAAACAGCTGGAAGCAGAGGGGATCGCCGCCGACTTGCTTGAACAAGTCCATACCCCGGTGGGCCTGGATATCTGCGACATGTCACCGGAGGAAGTTGGCTTTTCGATTCTGGCTGAAATCTTGATGATCAAAAATGGTGGCACCGGGATACCCCGGAAAGAGCTGAAACGAAAAGTGCAAACTAAAACAAATGAGTAGTTTTTTAGAGCAACCATTAATGGAGGAAAAAATGACAGTCATCGAAATACTTAAAGTATTGTCTGATACCAATCGTTTGCGAATTCTGAATTTACTTTATGTGCAGGAATTATGCGTTTGCGAGCTGGAGTATTTGCTCGGTATTTCGCAATCGAATTTGTCCAAACATCTGCGCTTAATGAGCGATGCCGGTTTTTTGGAAAGTCGTCGCGAAAATAAATTTGCCTATTACCGAATTAAAGATCTGGTTCTCACCGAACATCCCTTTCTGACAGCAATTTTCGAAACAGAATTAGGTAAAGAAAATTTATTTGTGGCTGAATTAAATAAACTGATACAGTATCGAAACAGTGAATTAACCTGCCACAGTATTACAGCTCTGATCGTATAAAAAAATAAAACAAAATCGATGGGGAAGAAGAGTAAGTCATTATAATCTTTCTGAACCCCCTGTCGTTTGGGAGAACAAGAATGAAGCGAGGCAAATATGGAACTGAAACGGATTTATATTGAACTCACAAATCGGTGTAATCTGAATTGCGAGATGTGTTTTCGGCATACCTGGGATACGGTTGAGGGTGATATGGATTTGGAGTTGCTCAAATCGATCCGGGAACAGGTTAAAGAATTTCCCGCACTAGAGGAAGTTTTTTTCGGCGGAATCGGGGAACCAACGGTTTACCCCCATTTTAAAGAAGCGGTCGAGTTATTTGAAGGCTATAAACTACTGATGACCAGTAACGGCATCATGACCGAAGAAAATGCTAAAATACTTTGCGAAAAATTTACGGAAGTTTATTTTTCAGCCGATCAATATCACGAAGATACCCAGGGTGTCAAGGATCAGCTGATCAAAACCTTTGAAACCATCTCCGATTATCATAAACAAACCCATTCACCGACGCCGAAAGTTGGGGTGGCCTATGTACTAACCAAAAGTAATTCTGAAGCCTTGTTTGATATCATGAAGATGATGCGACACTACGGCTTTCACCGTTTATCGCTGTCTCATCTGCTGCCGATCAATGAAAAAGATGCCGACGATATTTTTTACAACCGCTATGAAAATCCGGAAGGCAAGGCTTATCTGGAGAAAATATTTACCTATCGGGACATAAAAATAAATATCCCAGATATGGAATTAAAAACCGAACGTCGCTGTACCTTTATCGATAAGGGCTATATTTATATTGACACCAAGGGGGAAGTGATGTCCTGTTATCGGCTGGCAAACAGTTATGACGAGTATGTCTTTGGCGATAAAAAAAGGGTGATCAAACATTCTTTTGGTAACATCAAAGAACAATCCCTAAAAGAAATAATTGAAGGAAAAGACTATCAGAATTTCTGGCATACGGTTTATAATAATCAGTATCCTTCCTGTATTGACTGCGATTTAAGAGGTGGCTGTAGTCTGGTGGAAGATACTAAATACGATTGTTATTTCAACACCCCTTCATGCGCCGACTGTTTATGGGTTCGAAATTTTGTTCGCTGTCCGTAAGCCGGTGATCCGGGGTAAGATAACGTAATCAAAACTTCAAAATAATAAATTATGAAACATAACAAACGAAAAGGAGAAATAAAATGAGTAAAGTAGAAATTTATGAGCCAGCAATGTGCTGCTCGACCGGAGTCTGTGGACCCGGTGTGGATCAGGAATTGTTAAGAGTGGCAACTTTCTTAAATGAACTGGAGGGGGAAGGGCGAAAAATTATCCGTTACAATCTTTCCAGTGATCCGATGGCCTTTGTTACCAATAAAGAAGTCAACGATATCATTGCCAATGAAGGTACCGAAGCTTTGCCAATCACCGTTGTGGATGGGAAAGTCAAACAGAAAGCTTCCTACCCATCCAATGCCAATTTTGCAGAGTGGGCAGGCATGACCAGAGAAGATATTATCAAGATGGTACAGAAAAATGATAAACCAACGGCTTGTGGTTGCGGCTGTGATAAAGAGGGTTGTTGTTAAATAAGAGCACCGACTATTTCATGCGAACCATTTTGTCACAAAGAAACTTTTTGCGACAAAAGCGTGATCACCATTGGCAACAATGCAAGCACCATAATAAAGTGCTGCGGCTATTTACAAACGGATCGTCATTACTAAACCTGACGATCCGTTTGTTTTATCGTTGTGTTTTATCGTTGTGATCATTTCGGAAAAAATCTGTATATCTATTGAAGAACAACTGTTAAGATGAAGAACAACTGTTAAGATTTGGAATGATCGTTTTAACATCAGATAAGTATTAATGAGGGTATTTTTTGAACCTGAGAATAACTGTAATTATAACAATGCACCAAACAAAGCTCAGTATGAATTTGAAATAAGCAAAAATATTATGTCGCAAAATGTAAGTTTCGTGACAAAATGACTAAAGTGTGGTAAGCTATAATAAAATCTGCCGGTGCTTGTGCAAATACCATCTCAGCTTATGCCATCTTTTTTGCAGCTGTTACCAGCCAACCCCGGCAAAAATTTTAGGAGACTCTGATGACCATCCCAACCAATCTAACTGATAAAATTATTCCCAATAATGCACTGCTGGATGAATTCCTAAATTATGTTTTAACCATTAAAGGTTATTCTGAAAAGTCCGCCCAGGCTTACCGTTATGATCTGATTATTTTTTTCCGCTTCCTCAAACGCTATTTTGCGATGGTTCCCCAATCGCTGCCTTTTGATGCAATTCCCATCGATGATATCGACATTGATGTCTTAAAATCGGTAAATCTGGGGATTCTCTATGCCTTTCTTTCCTACTCCAGTAAGGAACGGCAAAATGCAGATGCGGCCCGAAGCCGCAAGGTCTCTTCCTTACGTTCATTCTTTAATTATCTGTGCAATAAGCAAAAGTACTTTCTGCCCAACCCGGTGACTGAACTGGAAATGCCCAAACTCCCGGCCCGTCATGCCCGTTATCTGGAATGGGACGAAGCCGTGGATTTATTGAAAGGGATTACCGGTCGCCATAAAGAAAGGGACTTTGCCATTATTACCCTGTTTCTCAATTGCGGGATGCGTCTTTCCGAGCTGACCCAAATAAAGATTTCCGACATCAAAAACGATGCCCTGCGCATCATTGGTAAGGGTAATAAAGAGCGTCCCGTCTTTTTAAACCATGCCTGCTTAAAAGCCATCAATCGCTATCTGGCGGTGCGCCCAGAATCCAACTGCCCCTATCTCTTTCTCAGCCAGCAAAATGGCCCGATCAGCAATCGGGCGGTTCAGCACCTGGTCAAGAAACATCTGGCGAATTGCGGTCTCAATACCGATGAAATCAGTGTCCACAAACTCCGCCACACCGCTGCAACCCTGATGTTCCGTTATGGCAATGCCGATTTGCGCTCGGTTCAGGAAATTCTTGGTCATCAGAATGTTTCAACCACTCAGATCTATACCCATGTCAATGAAGAAATCCTCCGGGATACCCTTAACCAAAATCCGTTGGCACAGTTTGAAAGCGATGATTGACAACAATGGTAAAATTAAGAACTTACGTTTGCCTTTAATCTGGTGATATGCTATAATGAAGCATAACTATTTTGGAGGAAAACTCATGTACGAGGATTTAAACAGCAAACAATTAGATATCTTGAAATTTATAGAAACCCAAATGCGCGATAAACGTTATCCCCCATCAGTGCGGGAAATTTGTGCCGCTGTTAATCTGAAATCGACTTCCACCGCCCACACCTACCTGAAAAAGCTGGAAGAGCTGGGTTATATCAAGCGTGATTCAACCAAAACCCGGGCTATCGAGGTGTTGCGCCACGATCCCAATGAAACAATTTCCAGTCACTTTGATGAAAAAACAATTATCTCATTGCCAATTTTAGGCTGCGTCACTGCCGGTGCTCCAATTCTGGCAATTGAAAACATTACTGATATTTTCCCGCTGCCGCTCGATTTTACCGGATCCGATGACGCCTTTATTCTTATAGTCAAGGGGACTAGCATGATTGAAGCCGGGATTCTCGATGGTGATAAAATCATCGTCCGAAAGCAGGAGACGGCCCGAAATAATGACATTGTTGTAGCGCTTTTGCTTGAAGATAACGAAGCCACGGTCAAACGCATTTTTTACGACGAGCCCAATAAAATCCGACTGCAACCGGAAAATAAAACCATGGATCCGATTTTCTGCAATGCCCAGGATATCAAAATTCTTGGCAAGGTAACCGGTCTGATCCGCAAATTTTAGAGCAATAAAAAAAGATGTGCAAACATCTTTTTTTTATTTTCCGTTAGTCCAGTTTCATTTTGTCTTCAATGCTTTTAAAGACATCTTTTTCGATATGATTTTTGTTGGCTTTGACCAATTCGATCTGGCTTTCAAACAACTGATTCTGGAGATCCAGGATTGTTTTGCGGCTGGTTTCACTTTCAATTTTTCCTTGTCGTAAGTGTTCCCGGTATTGGGCCAACAGATCATTTTTTTCATCCAGTTCTTTTTGCAATAAGTCTTTCTCTTCAGCCAGTGCTTGATATTTTGCCTGTTCTTCGGCCAGCAAATCGCTGAGTTTCTTGAGTTCAGCTTTAACTTGTTTCACCTCGCCGACTTCTTTGGCTTTTACTTCTTCACTGCTCCGAACTTCTTCCTCTGCGTTGAAAAGCCGCTCGGTAATATTCATACAGCCTAAAATCGCAATCCGAATATGGTTTGTGAAGGGATTCGCAGCCTTGACCCGTTCCAATTCGGTATTGACGTAGTCAGAAACGTGCTTAATATGCTCTTCGTTTCCCTTGGCCTTTAGATTAAATTCGGTATCGAGTATGCGTAATTCCATGATTGTTTGTTCAGGCATTTTTTCCTCCTGTGAAATAAATTTAGTTCTCAAAAGTGATAAAAAGGTTCTTCTTTGTTATATTCTATTATAGGTAATAAACAAGAAAATTACAATTGATTTATCAATTAATACTGCTCAATGACATCAGCCAGTTCTGTATTGCTTAAAATTCGGTAGTCAATCTGTTTTATCTCAAGATGCTTAAAACCAGCCCGTGATTCGCTATGGATAACCGGAATGGAATAAATCGCTTTCTGGTATTTTCTGGCGTAATCCAGGGTATAAATGGTACCGCTCCCCGGCGTAAAATTGGAAACAATCACAAACTGACTGGACGCACTCTGAAGACGATCCCGCTCTACGAACTTATATGGCAAAAGGGTTTCATGATGGGGGTATTCGGATACCAGACAGCCCCCCATGCCACAGATTTTATCTGCCAACTGCTGATTGGTGCTGGGATAAACCGGAGCTAAACCAGAAGGCAGAAAGGCCACCGTCTTCCCACCGGCATCCAGACAACCCTGGTGCCCATAAGAATCAGAACCGATCGCCAGGCCACTGACTACCACAAAATTGTTTTCGGCCAGTAACTTACCTGCTTGAAAAGCAAAATCTGCCCCCAAGGCGGAAGGTTGGCGGCTACCAATCACTGCCGCCCGTTTGGAATGTGTTAAAATACTCAAGTCGCCCTGATAAAAAATCAACACCGGATGATCCGAAAATTTCAGACTATCCGGAAACGCTTCATCCCAATACGAGCAGCAAGAGATTCCCAGCTGACCGCATTGTTCGGCCAGCGTCTGGGCACAGTCCTCAGCAGCTGCGATTTCGGCCTTGCTGATCTGGCTGGAAATCATCCCAAAAGTCTGGCCGATTTCAACCAACTCCCGGAAACAAAGCTGCTGAGGAGCGGTGATCAACTCCAGCAAGCGGATCGTTTTCTGTCGACCGACCCCTTTTAATTGCTGAAGCCCGACAATATGTTCACAAATCAGATTCATGATCGTTTCAATACTTACTCACGGAGTTGGGCATCAAATGCCTGTTTCAATTCACCGAGAATCTGGTCGATAACCGGATTAATATCATTGTCAGTGAGGGTTCGTTCGTGATGACGGAAGTTTAAGGCATAGGCCAGACTCTTATAACCGGCCGGAATTTGAGCTCCGGTATAGACGTCAAACAATTCAATGCTTTCAAGGATTTCGCCGCTGTTTTTACGGATAATTGCCGCAATCGCTGCCGCCGGAATTTCAGCTTTGAGTAAAATAGCCAAATCGCGATTAGAAGCCGGGAATTTTGGCAGATCAGTAAATTTATTATCCAGGCTGGCACATTCAAAAAGTTCATCAAACGATAACTGACAAACATAACACCGTTTCGGCAGTTCATAATGCTTGACAACCATCGGATGAATCTCGCCGATTTCCCCGAGTTTGGTCCCATTGGCAAAAATTTCTGCTTTTCGTCCGGGATGAAGGAAGTCCGATCCGCCAGCAACAAACTCCGGATAGTAAATTCCAAAATGCTCAAGCAAGAGCTCAACAACCCCTTTTAATTCAAAATAATCCCCGCTGCCATAGGAACTGATGGCCAGTTTTTTGGCTTCAACCGGTAATTCTCCTGGCTTGGTGTTTTTGCGATAGGTATTGGACAATTCAAAAAAACAGCCCGCCGGGTTTTTACGATTATAGTTTAGTGAAATCACTTCCAGCTGATGGCCAATGAGGGTATGGCGCATGATGCTGTTTTCTTCCCCCAGCGGATTAATCAGCGGAATCAGGTTATCCGGAAGCTGTGTATTCAGTCCCTGAAGACGCTTTTCGCTGGTAAAGGAGGATGTCAGGGTTTCAAAATAGCCCTGACCCACCAGAATGTTTTTCAGGCTGTCTTCAAATTTCTGCACTGGGGTTTTACCGCCAACCATGGTTTCGCCGCCCATTATGGTACCAGGGATGCGATCATAGCCAAAAATCCTTACCACTTCCTCGGCCAGATCTTCTTTAAGCTCAATGTCCATCCGATAACTGGGCACTTCAACTTCCAAAACGGCATCGCTTATTTTGTTCACCGTAAAGAATAACCGGGTCAGCATGCTTGAAACTTCCTCAACAGTCAAAGAAATCCCCACAAACGCATTAAACCAATTAACATCGAGGGCAACTTTTTTTAATGCAGCCACCTGAGGGTAAACATCAATCATCCCTTCGATAACATCACAGGCACCAATATCCAGTAGCAGCTGAGTGGCCCGCAGTGCTGCCACTGCGGCTAATTCCGGATCAACGCCCTTCTCAAAGCGAGATGAGGCTTCGGTTCGCAGGCCCAGTTGTTTAGCCGTTAAGCGTACACTGCCTTTGTTAAAATTGGCCGATTCCAGGACAATCAGACTGGTTTTATCAGTAATTTCTGAATTTTCACCACCCATGACCCCGGCAATGGCCACTGGGGCTTTGCCATTGGTGATCATCAGCATCGATTCATCTATTTCCCGCTCTTTATCATCTAAAGTGACAATTTTCTTATCTGCAGTGGTTGTAACCACAATTTCCTGGGATTTAAGACTGTGATAATCAAAAGCATGGAGCGGTTGGCCCAGCTCCAGCATCACGTAGTTGGTGACATCAACAATATTGTTGATCGGCCGCACTCCACTGTTTAGGAGCTTGATCTGCATCCACAGCGGTGAGTCTTCGATTTTCTTGACTTTGAGCATCTTGGCAACATATCGGGGGCAGGCAGAATCTTCAATGCGTACGGCCAAATAGTCGGGGATTTCATTAGCACTTTCTGCGGTGGCGTCATAAACTGGTACTTCAGCCATTGGCAGATCCAGGGTTGCTGCCGCTTCCCGGGCGATCCCCACAATCGATTGGCAATCCGATCGGTTAGCCGTCAGTTCCACATCGATGATCACGTCATCAAGCCACAAAAGTTCCCGGGCATCCATTCCCAGCGGCGTATTTTCCGGCAGAATCAGAATCCCTTCCATGATTTCTTTAGAAAATAAATCGGTGTTCATTCCCAGTTCTTCAATCGAGCAGAACATCCCATAGGAAAGCAATCCCCGAAAATCATTGGTGCCGATTTTGGTACCATTGGCAATTACCGCACCATCAATGGCCACCGGAACAATGGCACCTTCAAAGACATTCTTGGCCGCAGTGACAATCACCCGTTGGTCAGTTCCCATATCCACGGTACAGACGGTCAGCTTATCCGCATTGGGATGGGCTTCAATTTTGGTAATTTGTCCGGTAAAGATATTAACCACATTTTCTGAAACAACCGTTAGGGTTTCCACCTTTGTCCCGGACATCGTCAGAGCCTCCCCAAAATCAAACGGTGCCATTTTTATATCAACAAATTCTTTTAACCAATTCAGTGAAACGAGCATAATTGGGTTCCTCCTATTTAAATTGCGCTAAAAAACGCAGATCATTTTCAAACAATAAACGCAGATCGTTGATGCCATACTTGATCATTGTGATCCGGTCAAGGCCCATGCCAAAGGCAAAGCCGCTGTATTCATCCGGGTCAATGCCACAGAAGCGCAAAACATTCGGGTGAACCATTCCGCAACCGAGAATTTCAATCCAGCCGGTGTTGCTGCAAACCTTACAGCCAACGCCGCCGCATTTAAAGCAGGTTACATCCATCTCAGCGCTGGGCTCGGTAAAATAGAACTGGTGGGGGCGGAACTTGGTTTTCGTCTGTTCACCAAAGAGTTTCTTGGCAAATAAATCAAGGGTTCCTTTAAGATCGCTCATGGTGATGCCTTTATCAATCACCAATCCCTCCATCTGATGGAAGACTGGAGAATGGGTAGCGTCGATTTCATCAAAGCGATAAACCCGACCCGGTGAAATAATCCGCAGGGGTGGTTGCTGTTCTTCCATAACCCGAACTTGAACCGGTGAAGTCTGAGTTCTCAGCACGATATCATCCTGATAGTAAAAAGTGTCCTGGAGGTCTCTGGCCGAATGATCCTGAGGCACATTCAAATAGTCAAAATTATATTTTGCCCATTCAATCTCCGGACCTTCGGCAATGGAGAAGCCCATTCCCAGAAAGATTTCTTTTAAATCATTGATAATCGTAGTTAACGGATGCAGGTTTCCCGCCTGATGTTTTTGTCCAGGCAGGGACACATCGATACGTTCTTCTTTGATCTGCGCTTCAATTTCCTGTTGTTCCAGTAACTGTTTTTGCGCCATGATGTTACTTTCAATTTCTTCCCGGATTTCATTGGCCAGCTTGCCAATGACCGGACGTTCCTCGTTGGAAAGCTTGCCCATTCCTTTTAGGGCAATGGTCAGTTCGCCTTTTTTACCCAGATACTTAATCCGGACATTATCCAGTGATTTCAGTTCGGTAACGGCACTTAGATCAGCTATACAGCGATCTCGTAATTGTTTGAGTTCTAGCTCCATTTCTTTCTCCTTATAAATAAAAAAATCGTCCTCTCAAAAGGACGAAATCATTCCGCGGTACCACCTTAAATTAATACATAATTGTATTCACTTAAAATTTTAACGCAATTAACGTTAGCTGCTATCAATCATCAAAATTGGTTGATGCGGTTCACAGCTAAAACTCCAGAGGGAACTTCAATAAATTTAAACACAAAATCTCTCAGCCTGGGATTTTTTCTCTGTAAAGTCTCATCTTTATTTACTCGCTCTATCATTGTAGATAAGTTATTTAATTATCTTTTACTTTGGTCTGGCATTCCTTAAAATCTCGAATCAGATCATACATGATTATACCTGCAGCCGTTGCCACATTCAGTGACTCCGCCTGACCCAAAATGGGAATTTTCAGTAACAGATCGCAGCATTCACTCATTTGCTTCGACATTCCCTGGGATTCATTCCCCATAACGATGGCAAATGAACCGTTGAGGGACTGGCGTTCCCATAAACAACTGCCACTTAAGGAAGTACCGATGATCGTTACCTGCTGCTCTTTTAACTGCTTGACCGTATCAAGCAGCGAAACGACCTGATAAATCGGCAAGTGAAAGACCGAACCCATCGAACCCCGTAGTACCTTCTCATTGTAAATATCCGCTGTTTTAGCAGACGTCACCACACAGTCAAAACCTGCTGCATCGGCAGTACGAATAATGGTACCAACATTGTAGGGATCCTGAACATCCTCCAGTAAAACCGTACGCTTGAAGGTTCCCGGTCGGCTATTAATTTTATGCAGTACCGCCATAATTCCTTCGGGTTTTTGTAAACCGGACAGGCTTGCCAGAATCGTCGGACTGACGATTGCAATGGCAACTTTATTGTTCTCCAAAGTAACCAGACGATCCCTGACAGATGCGCCATTAATCTCCAGCCAAGTGCTGGTAATAAAGATCTGCTTAAACTGCAATTGATTTTTAACTGCTTCCAGAAAAAGCTTGGTGCCTTCGATGGCAAAGGTACCTTCGGCGTCCCGAAAGGATTTACTGCTGAGTTTACGCAGATACTTCAGTTGCTCATTATTTTTTGATGTAATTTCTGGAAACATCGTTAATGGTCTTTTCGGGACAGTTTGTTAATCTCATTAATGGAGCGATTCTCCCCCATCACAATCAGTTTATCTCCGGCATGAATCACATCACTGGCCAATGGCGAAGCATTTAAGACATCCAGACTCCGAATTGCAATTACATTTAAGCCATGTTTTTCCCGGAGGTTTAACTGTTCCAGGTTTTTTCCTTCCCAAATATGAAGGGACTCCACCTCAACGATGGAATGATTGGTATCCAGCTCCAAAATATCGATAAAATCGCCGGAAAACAGATTATGCGCAACCCGCTCACCCATGTCCCGCTCTGGAGAAAATACTTTTTTGACCCCTAATTTAAGTAGCACCTTTTCGTGCTGGGCATTGTTGGCTTTTCCATAAATTTCATTGATTCCCAGTTCCTGAGCATTGACAATACCCATAATACTGCTGTTAATGTCTGAGGTAATGGAAACCACCACCGCATCGACATTCTTTAAGCCAATCGATTTCAGTGTATTAATATCGGTCACATCCGCTTGCACCGCATAGGTTACCAAATTCGCAATGTTTTGAATTTTTTCTTCGTCATTATCGACGACAACAACATTACAGCCCAATTCGCTGAGGGTGATGGCCAGTGCTTCACCAAAACGCCCTAAACCAAGAACCGCAAACTGCTTTTCTTTCAATTAATACTCCTCCTCTAGCCAATCATAATGTTGCCTTCCGGCAATTTGAAATTTCCCACGTTTTCTCGGGCTCGCTTTTCACTGCGTGAAATCGCATAGGCTACCGTTAACGGACCCAGCCGGCCAACAAACATGGTCAAACTGATGGCTATTTTCCCCGCTGTTGATAAATGAGGGGTTAAACCGGTTGTTAAGCCAACCGTACCAAATGCTGAAAGTACTTCAAAAACCACCGTTTCAAAAGAAGCTTCAGGTTCAGTACATAATAACACAAAAATCATAAAGATGACAATACCCAATGCAATGACAATCACCGAAATGGACCGACGGATTGCCGGGCCCATGATGCTACGCTTAAAGGCCACCACATCTTTTCGACCATGAAGAACGGAGACAACCGTCATCATAATAATCGCAAAGGTGGTGGTTTTAACGCCGCCACCGGTGGACCCCGGTGAAGCTCCGATAAACATAAACAGCATGGTTAAAAACAATGATGGTGTTGTTAAAGCGGCAATGTCAATGGTATTATAACCAGCAGTTCTTGGTGTGATCGACTGGAAAGCGGCGGCCAGTAGTTTTTCGGGAAAAGAAAGCTTTCCCATCGTCATCGGATTATTGTATTCAAAAACAAAAAAAAGCACAAAACCAATAATCAAAAGAACACCGGTGACTGTCAGGGCCAGCTTGGCATGCATAGTCATTTTTTCAAATTTTCGAATGTTAATGATATCACTGGTAACGGCAAATCCCAGCCCCCCCAGAATAATCAGCCCGCCAATCACAAAATTGACAATAAAATTACCGACATATTTTGTCAGGCTGGAGTAATTCCCAAATAGATCAAAACCAGCATTACAAAAGGCAGAAATCGAATGAAAAAAGCTGAAGGCAGTGCCCCGCAAAAATCCATATTCCGGAATAAAAACCAGGGCCAACAATAATGCCCCAACTGTTTCAATGATCAGCGATGAAAAGAAAATGTACTTGGTGAATTTAACTACTCCGGAAAGTGAATCCATGTTCACTGAGGATTGAATCAGCAGACGATCCTTGATCGTAATCCGTTTTCCCGCCAGTACAAAAAACATTGTCGTCAGTGACATGAATCCCAGGCCACCGATCTGTATCAGTAAAATAATAACGACTTTCCCAAATACCGACCAAAAGGTGCCGGTGTCCACAACCACAAGCCCCGTTACGCATACTGCTGAGGTAGCCGTAAATAACGCATTAATAAAACCACCGCTGGTTCCTGATGCGCTGGCCATCGGCAAGGTCAACAAAATGGCTCCCAGTAGGATCACCAGTGCAAATCCATAAATCAGCATTTCTGCCGGGGAACGTTGTCCCGCAAATTTTTTAAAGTTCCAGCGTATTTTTTCTGCCATGATTCGATTCCTGCCTTAAATATTTAATAACCATACCTATTCTAACACGACACAATAAAAAAGCAAGAATAATATCCATAAAAAAAACTTCTCAAGCATGGATAATCCGTTGAGAAGTTTTTCATTACGATTAGTTCATGTTCTTCTTTGATACTTCAACTAAGTCTTTAAAAGCATTACTGTCATTCATTGCCAGATCTGCTAAGATTTTACGGTCGATTTCAACACCTGCCTGTTTTAAACCAAACATGAATTTGCTGTAGCTTAAACCATGTATTCTGGCACCGGCATTGATTCGGGTGATCCATAATCTTCGGAAGTTTCGTTTCTTTTCTTTACGGCCAACATATGAAGATCTGAGTGCTCGCATAACGGCTTCATTCGCTGATCGATATAACTTACTTTTAGCACCATAATAGCCTTTTGCAAGTTTTAGTACTTTTTTATGTTTCTTTTTGGCATTAACGCCTTTTTTAATTCGCATTATCTATTTCCTCCTATCTTCAAATATTATCTTTTTACGATTTTGATCATTTTCATTACTACTTTAGCATCGCCAGGAGCTAAACCAGTTGCTTTTCTTAAATTTCTTTTTCGCTTGCTGCTCTTTTTGTTAAGAATATGACGTTTGAACGCTCTTGAACGTTTAATATAACCTGATTTTTTTATTTTAAAACGCTTTGCAGCACCACGGTGGGTTTTCATTTTTGGCATAACTATTTCCTCCTCCCTGTACAAGGTTTCATTTATAAAAAACTATATCTGAGAAACGAAAGTTTCACAATCAGATAGTCAATTAACAGTGTGAATTACTTATCTTTTTTGGGGGCTAAATACATAACCATGTTTCGGCCTTCAATTTTTGGTGCTTTTTCGACTACCGCCAGATCAGCAACCCGCTCAGCAAAATCCAGTAATACTTCTTTTCCCTGTTCGGTGTAAGCCATTTCACGGCCTCGGAAACGGATCGCCACCTTAACTCGACTGCCTTGCTCTAAAAACTTGATGCAATTTTTAATTTTAACATTAATATCATGCTCTTCAACTCGAACCGACATACGAATTTCTTTAATAACCACAGCTTTTTGATTTTTTTTGGCTTCTTTTAATCGTTGAATTTCTTCGTATCTAAACTTACCGTAGTCAAGAATCTTACAAACCGGCGGTTTTGCGTTTGGTGAAACTTTCACTAGATCCAAATTTTTTTCATCGGCTAATGCTTGAGCTTCTCTGGTATTCATGACACCAAGCATTTCTCCAGTTTCGTCAATTACACGGATTTCGCGATCACGGATCTCGTTATTAATTTCGTGTTGAACATCTTTGCTAATAGTAATATACCTCCATATAAAAAAATTGCAGGTAGAGTTACTCCACCTGCAAAAAAATACTTACGAACAATGATTATGCGTTCATTCATATTTACCTATTTCCCTGAGAAATGAGGTGAGAAGTGTGTGTTCCTCTACTTTGTTACTCAGCTATTATATGCTTATTCAGATCGATTGTCAAGTTTTTTTATGAAAGTAAGGCCCGGTCGTTGGCAAACTCTTCGCCACTGACCTGGCCAAAGCGTTTTAGTAGATCTTCAACTGTGAGACTCTGTTTTTCTTCACCACTGATATCTAAAATTACGTGGCCTTCATGCATCATAATCAAGCGATTCCCATGCTCAATGGCGTGGCGCATATTATGGGTGACCATCAGGGTGGTCAGATTCCCTTCGTGGACAAAACGGTCACTGAGTTTTAGAACCTTATCAGCCGTTTTGGGATCCAATGCCGCTGTATGTTCATCCAGCAATAGCAGTTTAGGTTTTTTCAGAGTTGCCATCAGTAGGGTCAAGGCCTGCCGCTGTCCACCAGAGAGCAGACCAACCTTAGCATGAAGACGATTCTCAAGCCCCAGATCCAGATGGCTCAGGTACTCTTTATAAATTTCACGTTCCTTATTGCTGATGCCCCAGCTAAGTGACCGGGTCTTACCGCGACGGTAGGCCAGGGCAAGGTTTTCTTCAATCCCCATATTACCGGCAGTACCCATCATCGGATCCTGAAAAACCCGGCCGATAACGGCAGAGCGTTTATGTTCAGGCAGCTTGGTAACATCTTGTCCGTCTATCAGAATCGAACCCTTGTCAACACCAAAGACTCCCGCCACACAGTTAAGAAAAGTCGACTTGCCAGCACCGTTACCACCAATAACCGTGACAAAATCACCCTCGGCCAGGGATAGACTAAAATTGCGGAGGGCCACTTTTTCGTTGACCGTGCCAGCGTTAAATTTTTTTTCAATTTCATTGATTATTAGCATTTTAGAGATCGCCTCCATTCATCGATTTTTTAATGGGACGAAGATAGCTTTTAAAGACCGGCAGTGACAGCGCAATGGCCACAGTAATGGCGGTAAAGAGTTTTAAGTCGTTGGCTGGCATCCCCATTTTTAATACCAGGGCGATGATAATCCGATAGGTAATGGCACCAAGGACGAGTGAAATCAGGCAATTGAAAAAATTTCGGGTGCCAAAAATAACTTCGCCAATGATAACCGAGGCTAACCCGATAACAATGGAGCCAATCCCCATTTGGATGTCCGCAAAGCTCTGGTTCTGGGCTATTAACGAACCCGAAAGAGCAACCAGTCCATTACTGATCACCAGGCCCAGAATAATCATATTATTGGTATTAATACCCTGAGCTCTGGCCATTTGCGGATTGTTCCCGGTAGCCCGGATGGCGCAACCGATTTCGGTTCCAAAAAACCAGTATAAAAGACCAACAATTGCCATCACACTGATAAATCCAAAAAGCATGACTGCATTGGTTGGGCTTAATCCCAGGTTCTCAAGCGGAGTAAAAACGGTGTCAATCCGCAGCAGCGACAGGTTGGCTTTGCCCATAATCCGGAGATTAACCGAATAAAGTGCAATCATCGTTAAAATACCGGCCAGCAAGGCGGGTATTTTAAGTTTGGTATGCAAAATCCCCGTGACCAGTCCGGCCAGCATCCCGCCGACAAAGGCCAAACAGGTTGCGATGAACGGATTCATCCCGTTAAAAATTGAAAAAGCTGCAATCGCAGCTCCCATGGCAATACTGCCTTCGACTGTTAAATCAGCAATATCGAGTATTCGGTAGGTGATATAAACGCCAATCGTCATGATCGCCCAGAGCAGGCCCAGCGATATTGCACCTAATAGTATCTCAAACATTATTCTGCCTCACTTCTTATCTATTGATTATGTTGATTAATAATTTTAGCAAGCAGCAATGTACTCATTACTGCTTGCTAAATCGTTTCTATTTAAGTTACTTATTTTGCGGTAATCACGTATTGCTGAAGATCCGCAGGAATCGTTAAGCCAATTTCCTGTGCGACGGCACCATTAATGGCATATTCAAACTTTGTTGCTGATTCAATCGGCATGGTTGCCGGTTCAGCTTCACCCTTTAGAATTTTAACAGCCATTAAACCAGTCTGGTAACCTAGATCTGAGTAGGAAATTCCCAAGGTCGCCAGTCCACCGGATTCCACCATTCCGGCTTCACCACAAATGACTGGAGTTTTTGACTGTGAAGTAATGCTTTGAACCTGAGGCATAGCTGAGGCGAAAACATTGTCAGTCGGAATGTAGATGGCATCGCATTGGCTGACGATCGATTGAGTTGCCTGTTGCACGTCATTGGAGTTAGTAACCGTTACTTCGACATATTTCAGGCCAAGTTTTTCAATGGCTTCTTTGGCAATTTTTGCCTGGATGACTGAATTATCTTCACTGGATGTATACAGGACACCAACAGTTTTAGCGGTGGGTACCAGTTTTACCAGCAGATCAATTTGTTCTTTAATCGGATTCATGTCGGTGGTACCGCTGACATTTCCACCGGGTGCTTCGTTTGAAGACACCAGACGAGCCGCTTCATAATCAGTGATGGCCGTTCCCAGAATCGGGATTTCAGTCGTTTTACCAGCGATGGCCTGAGCTGCCGGTGTGGCAATGGCCAGAACCATATCAACCTTGTTGCTGACAAAACGATCACTGATGGTTGACAGATTACTTTGATCGCCCTGGGCATTTTGAACATCCAGGGTGATCTTATCCCCATCCGTATAACCATTGTCAGCCAGGGCAGTCACAAAGCCTTCCCGGGCTGCATCAAGGGCTACGTGGTCAACGTATTGAACAATCCCGATGGTGGCACTTTTGCTGTCATTTTTTGTCGCCGTGCTTGAACAGCCAGCGCCTAATGCGACCACAGCAGCAACAGCCAGCACAGCCATTAATTTTTTACCGTGTTTTTTCATTTTCATTTCCTCCATTTTCATTTTTATTCAATCAAACCTTTTCAGGCTGAATTGTTCGCTTTTTACACAAAAAAAATTCGTCTCTGTCTAACAGGGACGAACACAAATTCGCGGTACCACCTTGCCTTTGATGCGCATGCATCACACTCTGAAAGCAACCTAAAGTCACTTAACCACGGTAACGGTTGGTATCCGGCTCAGCCTACCGGGCAGTGCCTTTCGGTGAGCAGCTCTCAGGATGTATTCATAACGACGTCTTGCTTCCTCGCACCTACCGAAAGCTCTCTGTAAAGATCATCCTGTTATTACTCGTTCCTGGTCATCACTTTATTGTTTTTTATTATATTGATATGGGTCGAATTTGTCAACCATTATTGCAAATTCGACCCATATTATTCCTGGATTAGTCTAAGGTTAATGACTTTGTTTTGATTTTTTCAATCAGCTTTTCTTTGAGATCCGCCAGACTGATCAGACCAGCATCCCCAGTATCCCGGATTCGCAGCGCCAGGTCACCACCTTCGGCTTCCTTGTCACCAACCACCAGCATATAAGGCACTTTTTGCATCTGTGCTTCCCGGATTCGGTAACCCAACTTTTCATCCCGGCCATCCACTGAAGCCCGAACTCCAATGGCGGTCAGTTGGTCAGCAATGCCTTTGGCAAAATCATGATGGGCATCAGCAACCGGAATAATCATTACCTGTACCGGCGCCAGCCAGAGCGGGAACTTCCCGGCAAAATGCTCAATCAGAATACCAAAGAACCGCTCGATACTGCCGAGAATGGTACGATGGACAATAACCGGACGGTGTTTTTCGCCGTCAGAGCCAATGTAGTTTAAATCAAAACGTTCCGGCATCTGAAAATCCAGCTGGATGGTACCACATTGCCAGGTTCGGCCGAGGCTGTCTTCCAGATGGAAGTCAATTTTAGGGCCATAGAAAGCCCCATCGCCAGGGTTTAAGCGATAGTTGATTTCTTTCTTTTCCAATGCGTTTCTTAAAGCATCAGTAGCGATTTCCCAGACTTCATCGGAACCAATGGCTTTTTCCGGCTTGGTTGATAATTCGACCTTATAGTTAAAACCAAACACCCGGTAAACATCATCAGCCAGATCAATCACCTTGATGACTTCGGCTTCGATTTGTTCGGGTGTCATAAAGATATGGGCATCATCCTGAGTAAAGTTTCGCACCCGCATCAAGCCATGAAGCGCCCCATGTAGTTCGTGGCGGTGAACCAGACCCAGTTCGGCCATCTTTAAGGGCAGATCCCGATAAGAATGGCCTTTGCGTTTATAGACCAGCATGCCGCCGGGGCAATTCATTGGTTTTACCGCATAGGAGGCGTCATCTATTTCAGTAAAATACATGTTTTCCTGATAATGATCCCAATGGCCGGAACGTTTCCACAGATCGGCATTTAAAATGATGGGCGTTTTAATTTCCTGATAGCCCCGCAACTGATGTTCCTGTCGCCAGAAATTCTCCAGTTCGTTGCGGATAATCATCCCCTTGGGGTGGAAAAATGGGAAGCCCGGGCCTTCTTCCTGAAGCGAGAAAAGATCCAGCTCTTTTCCCAGCTTACGGTGATCCCGTTTTTTGGCTTCTTCCAACCGGGTTAAGTAGGCTTCCAGTTCACTTTTTTTAGGGAAGCTGATTCCATAGATCCGCTGCAGCATTTTATTTTTTTCATCTCCCCGCCAGTAGGCACCAGCCAGACTGAGCAGTTTAATGGCCTTAATCCCACTGAGGTTTTGAATATGGGGGCCAGCACACAGATCCGAGAATTCCCCCTGTGAATAGAAGCTGATAATGGCATCTTCCGGGAGGTTTTCGATCAGCTCGGCTTTGTAAATTTCGCCTTCAGCATTAACTTTAGCCAGCGCCTCATTACGGCTTAACTCGTAACGGTTGATTTCCAAGCCTTCCTTAACGATCTTGCCCATTTCCTTTTCAATTTTTTCCATGATTTCCGGGGTGATAATCACATCCACATCAATATCATAGTAAAAACCGTTCTCAATCGCCGGGCCAATGGCCAGTTTAGCTTGAGGATAAAGCCGTTTAACCGCCTGGGCCAGAAGATGGGAACCAGTATGCCAAAAGGCGTGCTTACCGCCCTCATCTTCAAATTTCAGCAGATTAAGGGTGGCATCTTCATTAATGACCTGGCGGATATCAACAACCTCACCGTTTAGTTCTCCAGCCAGGGTATTTTTAGCTAATCCCGGACTGATATCATTGGCCACTTCAAGCACTGTAATTCCGGGTTCATAAGTCTTTATGGATCCGTCTTTTAACGTAATAGTAATCATTTTATTCTCCTTTGTTTTGGCGTTTATTGTGAGCATTCAGGGAATCTTAACGATCCGACTGATAAAACCATTTTATTTAAAAAACAAAAAAGCCCCTTTGTCAAACAAAGGGACGTCTCAACGCGGTTCCACCCAATTTGATTCATTTTCATGAATCCACTTAAGTTCTGAATAACGGTCAGCACCGTAAAACCTTACTGTATTGAAAGTACCCAAGGTAACATTTCAAATTATTTCTGGCTTCGACTCCAAGGTGGTTTTCAATTATCTGTTGTATAAGCAATTACAGCCAGGTTGCCTACTCTCTGAAACATCGGGATAACTTACTCGTCCTTATCAGCGTCTTTTTTTTATTTTTATTGTCTATCAGTATAACCTTTATCTAGCCGGGAATCAATACTTTTCAGAAAATTTAATATTTTATTCAACAACAATGTGCGATCCCGTTGCTGAAAAGACCACTAATCCCGTTTGCTCTGCTGTTGATAACGGCGCTCCGGAGAGGCTGCTAAGAAAGGCTGCTGAAAAATATTGAAACTTGACCTGAGTATAAATCTTTTTAGGTGCCTGATCAATAAAATCAGACAGATATTTCTCAATATTCTGCGGCTCTTTTAAAAACTCAAAGATCCATTCTTTATCTGGAGTCTGATCACACATACCCATTGGCATTCTGAAATTTCCCTGGGTGAGCCAATCGTATCGAAGACACTCTCCAATCTGATCGACCTTTTTGTGATCCCTGAAAAATTCGTGTAAAATAGCAAAGAGTTGTTCCTTTGATTTGCCCACATCATAATAGCCCTGATCTTCCCAATGACAGGAAAACGCTTCAAAAAAATCAAAGGGCGTAAGAAAAATCTTGTCCGCAAAAATATAGTTCATGCTTTGTTTAAAGTCGCCACTATTGTAGTACCGATCGACTAATACTTCAATTTGACGTAATTGATAAAGCTCTTCCGCGCTAATATACTTATTTGAAATAATTTCATAGGGCGGAAAGCTGGCATACTGATACTGATGAATTAGCGCCTCGCTGCGAATCCGGGTACCTTTTAAACATTTAAGAAAGCCCACCTGCAGCATATCTGGGGCAAGAGCGATCACATGATTAAAGGATTCCTTGAAACTATCGTAGTTCTCAAAAGGTAAGCCGGCAATCAGATCCAGATGAATGTGGATATTCTGTGGCATTAGCAGTTTTTTTACATGGTCACCGGTTCGGGTCACACTGATTTTTCGGCCAATGGCAGCCAGGGTTTCCGGAGCCGTACTCTGGACGCCAATTTCAAATTGAATCAATCCCGACGGGGCCGTCTTAAGTAAATTAATCATCTCGTCATCAATCAAGTCGCCGGTCATTTCAAAGTGAAAATTTGTTGGCCCGCCACGCTTAATCAGATGGGCAAATATCCTTTTGGCCCGACCGACGTCGCAGTTAAAGGTGCGATCCACCAGTTTGACCTGCTTGACCCCCACCGCAATAAAGAAATCCAATTCTGCAAAGACCCGATCCAGTCCCAGCAAATTTAACCCTTGCTTAGCCGAAGACAAACAATAGGAACAGCAAAACGGACAGCCCCGCATGGTTTCGTAGTAAATGATCTTATGCTTAAGGCTTGCCATATCCACATTACTATAAGGAAACACCAATTGACTTAGGGGTACCGCTTCAGTATCAGGATTTTCGACAACCTGCCCCGCTGAACTGCGATAACAAAGTCCCGGAATTTTATTGAGGCCTTCGTGATAATTACCAGACTCCAGTAGCGCTTTTAGTTTGGCTTCCCCTTCGCCCTGTATAATCCGGTCACAAAAAAGATAAGCCTTTAGCAGCGCCACTCCATCAAAACTAACCTCGGGGCCGCCAAAAATAATCTCAACCTGGGGTTTCGCTTTTTTAATGACTTCTGCCAGCTTAACTACCATCTCCATATTCCAGATATAGCAGGAGAAACCAATTCGTCTGGTATTTTGATCCAGAAGCAACTTAACAATCCGATGAAAGGGATCATTAATTGACATTTCTACAATTTCGACATCAAAATTCGGCAGCTGCGCTTTTAAAGAACGCACCCCCAAATTCGTATGGATATATTTGGCATTAATAGCGACTAGGACAAGATCTTTCACGGTAACCTCCAGGTCTTCAGGGATTTAAGTCTGGGAATAAGTTAATAAAAAAATTCTTTGCTGCCGAGTTTTTACACCTCTTAATACTCTGCTTAGATGAATAGAAGCAGACAGTACCGTTTGCCCTGGATAGTAATTATCCAGCGTAAATGGCAGCAACGCTCACCGCAATTAAATAAATCAAACGATATTTGTTATACATTAAAGCGGAAAAAAGTTACGTCGCCATCTTTCATGACATACTCTTTACCTTCTACTCGGGTCACGCCACTTTCTTTGGCTTTTACTTCCGAACCGGCTTCAACCAGCTGATCGAAACTGGTGATTTCAGCTCGAATAAAACCCCGCTCAATATCGCTGTGTATTTTTCCGGCAGCCTGGGGTGCCTTCGTACCTTCGGTAACTGTCCAGGCCCGAATTTCCTGGGGGCCAGCGGTTAAAAAAGTAATCAGCCCCAGCAGTTTATAGCCAGAGCGAATAACCTGATCCAGGCCTGATTCGTCCAAACCCATATCAGATAAAAACTCCGTCTTTTCGACTTCGTCAAACTGGGCGATTTCTTCTTCAATTTTAGCCGATATTTTAATGATGTCTTTATGACTGCCGGAGTGGTTTTCCCGCACTGTTGCTTTTAAACGGGTTACCATATCATTATCTTCATGGAGATCATCTTCAGAAACGTTGGCGATATACAGTACCGGCTTGATGGAAATCAGCTGAATGGTTTGGATAAATTCCCATTCATCCGCAGAAAAATCCTCATCATTGGGCATTTTGCCACCTTCTAGGATTTCCCGCAGCCGCATCGCCACCTCAATATTTGCCTTTTCCTGAGGATTGGTCTTGGCCAACTTTTTATTTTTTTCTATCCGTCGATCCAGCATTTCAATGTCAGCAAAGATCAATTCCAGATTAATGGTTTCCAGATCATCAATGGGATCGATTTTTCCTTCCACATGCACCACGTTGTCATCTTCAAAACAACGAACCACATGGACTATGGCATCAACTTCCCGAATATGTGAAAGAAACTTGTTGCCCAGCCCTTCCCCCTTGCTTGCGCCTCGTACCAGACCAGCAATATCCACAAATTCGATGGTGGTGGGAATAACCTTTTTAGAATTGTACATTTTTTCCAAAATCGCCAGACGGGGGTCCGGTACAGTGACAACCCCGATATTGGGATCAATCGTACAAAATGGATAATTAGCAGACTCTGCTCCGGCCTTGGTTAATGCATTAAATATGGTGCTTTTCCCAACATTGGGTAAGCCAACGATTCCTATCTTCATTATTACCTCTTTCTTATTTTCGTCTAAAACATTTCTCCTGACATTTAAAAAGGTGGGTTTTCCCGTTCCCTTGGAACAAGAAATACCACCATTTCAAATTTGGTCAGCGCTTTTTTGTAAACAGACGTCTATCGATTGACAACAGTGTTTTTCCATAATTTTTCGAGATTATAAAACTCCCGTTCTTCAGCATGGAAGATATGGACAATCACATCGTAGTAGTCCAGCAAAATCCAGCGGGCTTCACGTAAACCTTCAACCCCTTTAGGAAAGATCTCCAGTTTTTGGGCCTCATACTCAATATTTTCGGCGATCGCCTTGACCTGTCGCTCAGAGCTACCACTGGCAATAACAAAATAGTTAGCAATGGAGGTCATCTCCGTAACATCGATGACTTCAATATCATCGCCATTTTTTGCTTCAATCCACTCTTTAATCTTTTGTGCAAATTCATCTGGATTAATAATGATCACTCACTTTCTTTTTTTAATTTCTTGATTACTTTTTTTTATAGATTTCTGGTTTTAATCAGCAAATCATTTCGTGCTTCAAGGGTATGCTTATGAAGCAGCGCACCAATTTTTACGACATGGCAGATACAATTGGATAATGCCAGTATAACAGCCTGATCAAGATCTGTTTTTGCTGCCGCTCGAATGGCCTCAACCCCAGGAAAAGATCGGTCTTTTTCGATATAATCAGCCAAATAAACAATCTTGTCCAGGGTGCTCATTTTCTTACACCCGGTGGTGTGATAACACACCGCATGTTGAATCGCCACATCGGTGATGCCATAGCGTTCTTCAACCAATACCGCACCCACAGGGCCATGAAGTAATTGGGGATCATGGCGACTGACCCGGTCGACTTTAATCTGATGCTTTTTGGCATAGCCGAGAAGCTTTTCGTCCGGCATATTTTTGGCACAGTCATGCAGTAGTGCCGCCAGTCTGGCCTGATTAAGGTCAACCCCAAAACGACTCGCCAGTTGTTCAGCCGCCGCAACCACGTTAATCGTATGGCGAAAGCGTTTTGGACTCAGCTTATTTTCAAGATCTGTAGTGATCTCAGTCCAGTTCATGTTGATCCCCATGTGTCCCATTCGGCAAATAGAGGCCCTGGTCGTGGATATAGGCTTCCACCGGATCGGGTAAGAGGTACCGGATGGAATAACCATTCTTAATCCGGGAGCGGATATCGGAAGAGGCGATGTCCATTTCCGTGGCGTAAAGCTTAAATATCGATGCCCCATAAATCTCCTGAAGTTCTTTGATCCGCATATCCAGGCGATCATGGCTATAGCCCGGGCGGAAGGTGGTAATGAACTTTACCGACTTAAGTAGCTCCGGCGCACCCTTCCACAAGGTAATCTCAAACATTAAATCGGCCCCGGCAATAAAATAAAAATCACAGTCCGGGTATATTTCTTTAATGCTATTAATCGTGTCAATGGTATAGGTGATGCCACTCTGGTCGATTTCATGGGTTAATATCTCAAAACGATCGTTGCTGGCAATGGCCAGTTCCACCATTTTTAACCGGTGTTCTCTGGCAATTTCATCTTGCGATAATTTAAATGGGTTATTCCCAGTGGGAATAAACAAAACCTTATCCAACTCATATTGATCCCGAGCCGACTCTGCCAACAGCAGATGACCCGTATGGATGGGATTAAAACTTCCTCCCAGAAGACCGATTTTTTTCTTCATCTCAAACCTTTACTTTTTATGAATTAGTGAATTTTCGTGATGGGCTTAATGATTTTTTCTTAACCCGTTTGATGGGTTTTGCATTTTTAGTGGGAACCTCAATTTTCGTTTTTAATAAATTCTTTTTATAAAGAATAAATTTGTTACCGATGGTGCAGACAATCTCCGCTTTGGTGGCAGCGGCCAATTCCCGGGCGACGTCACCAACTTCTTCCATGGAGTTATTCTGAACCTTTCCCTTGATTAACTCCCGGGCAATGATGGCATCTCTAGTCTGCACAATAACTTGCTCGGTAACGCCTTCCTTGCCAACGAAAATGATATCAGGGATATCCATGGCCAGCTTTCTTAAATAACTTCTTTGTTTACTTGTTAACATTTTTTCTCAACTTTCTACGACGCTATTATAGCATATTATTATGGGCAAAATCTATTTAAAATACTCAAATTCGATGTCTTCCAACTGAACGACATCCTCATCCTGAATGCCCATTTTTTCCAACTCTGCAAATACGCCTTTATCTTTTAGCACCCGCTGGAAGAAACCAACTGAATCCAAATCTTCAAAGTTAACGGATGTAATCAGTCGCTCCAGGAAATCGCCTTTAACAATATATAAATGATCACGTTTTTCAACAGTAAATTGTTTTTCCATAAAGTCAGGGGTATAAACGGATTCAGTCTCTGGTTCAATGTCAAAAATCGGTTCAACCTCACCGATTTCATCCAGCAAGGTTATCGTTCGGCTAAGCAGTTCGTTAAGCCCCTGGCCGGTTACTGCTGAAATTACAAAAACCTCGTAACCGAGTTTTTCGAGTTCGGCTTTGAGTTCAGCTGTTTCGCTGGCATCAGCGAGAAGATCAACCTTGTTCAAAGCGACAATCTGCACCCTCTGGGCTAGTTTTTCATTATACTTTTCCAACTCTAAATTAATCGCTTTAAAATCTTCCAGGGGATCCCGGCCTTCACTGCCAGCTGCGTCCAACAGATGGATCAGCAGCTTGGTTCGTTCCACATGACGGAGGAACTGGTCACCCAGTCCGGTTCCTTCATGAGCGCCCTCGATCAAACCGGGAATATCGGCAATCACAAAGGGATCAAAATTTCGCCATTCAACCACCCCCAGATTAGGGACAATGGTGGTAAAATGGTAATTGGCAATTTTGGGTTTGGCTTTGGTGATTACCGAGAGCAGTGTTGATTTCCCAACATTGGGAAATCCAATCAGACCCACATCAGCCAGCAGTTTCAGCTCAAGAATAACAGTTCGTTCCTGACCTTTTACTCCACCCTGAGCAAAACGAGGTGCCTGTCTGGTAGCTGTTGCAAAATTCATATTTCCACGACCACCCCGGCCGCCTTCTGCTACCCGGTATTTTTGTCCGTGTTCGGAAAGGTCGCAGATAATCCGTCCGGTATCCTTATCTTTAACAATCGTTCCAACCGGAACCTTAATGATCAGGTCTTCTCCGGTTTTACCGGTGGAGCGGCCGCCGGTGCCGTTTTCACCATTTTCTGCCTTGTGTTTTCTTTTATATTTAAATTCCATCAGGGTTCGAAAACCATTATCGGCCATAAACACAATATTGCCGCCATGACCTCCGTTCCCGCCATCGGGACCGCCGTTGGGGACATATTTTTCGCGCCGGAAACTCATTCCGCCATGTCCACCATTACCAGCCTTCAGAATAATCTCTGCTTTATCTACAAACATTGCTACCTCGCTTTTTTAGGGTACTTACCCGAACAACATAAAAATAAAACCTCTTATCTTGTCAAAACGAGCATAAGAGGTTTTATGGCTGTATTATTTTGTCACTGAGAAACTAGATGGCTTCCCGAGGATAAATACTTACTTGTTTTTTATCTCTGCCTTTTCGTTCAAAACGGACAATTCCATCTTCTAAAGCGAATAATGTATCATCGCCGCCTTTTCCAACGTTAGTACCAGGGTGAATCTTGGTTCCTCTTTGACGAACTAGAATATTTCCTGCCAGTACGAATTGACCATCGCCTCTTTTTACGCCAAGACGTTTCGATTCGCTGTCTCGACCATTTCTTGAACTACCAACCCCTTTTTTATGGGCAAATAGTTGAAGGTTCATTTTTAACATGTTGTTCACCTCCTATTTATATACTTCTTCAAACTGGATATAATCTCCATAAGCTTCCTTAATCCCCCGGATTCCCAGAAGATAAGTCGAAATAAGTGTTTCTGTTTTTGATTTCGTTGGTTCATCATTGATTTCGGGAATGATAAAACGGACATAGCCCTCTTCGATCACTTCGCCAAGATCTTTTCGCCCAACAATTTCGGTAAGTCCGTTTAAAATGCTGATGGTTAAAACCGAAACAGCCGCACAAACGATATCCTCGCCATGATCGGCAAAACCGGCATGACCAGACACAATTATTTCACTTGCTTTATTATGCTTACCACAAATCTTTACTGAAATCATAAATGCCTAGGCTTGAATGCCAGTAATTTTAACTTTCATGAATGGTTGTCGATGACCTTGTTTTTTACGATAATCTTTTTTAGATTTATACTTGTAAATAATAACCTTAGGTCCTTTGGCAACTTCCAAAATTTCTGCTTTAACAACAGCATTTTCAACCACTGGCGTACCAATGATCATTTCGCCATCTTTGTTAACTGCTAAAACTTCAGTAAAAGTAATTTCTTTTACATCGGCTTCAGTGAAATTGATTTTTTCAACTTGAATCACATCATTTTCCTGAACGCGGTATTGTTTACCACCTGTTTTAATAATTGCATACATAGTTCTACACCTCCTCATACCAGACTCGCCACAAAAGGTGCTTTCGACTTAAAACCTTGTGTGTGCGGCTACATAACTTTATAAATATTAACACGGTGCGTTACTAAAGTCAATCAAAATATTAACAATGTTCATTTGACATGATAATACACCTAAAAAAACTGAAATCATTTATTTTATTTGGGGGTTTTCTCGTATGATGGGTATAATAAAATAAATTGAGCTTTAGGAGGAAAATGAAATTGCAAAAAAACATGCCTAGAATAAAAATTGTAGCTGTTGTTTTATTAGTTATCCTTGCTATGGGATTCATAATCTATAATTTTTATCCAATGATCAATCAAAACATGCAAAAGGATAAAATAATTGCCGTCGCCAAAGAAAACCGTACCGAGATTGCCGATCGAATTGATTTTAATGCCTTGCTGTCCATCAACCCCGATACCATTGGCTGGGTTCAAATCGAAGGGACACCCCTTGAATATCCGGTTACCCAAACCACCGATAACGATTTTTATCTGTCTCATAATTTTTTAAAGGAATCATCCTTCGAGGGCGCCATCTTCCGGGACTACTTGAGTGATCCGGTGACAACCCGGAATCACGTACTCTATGGTCATTATATGTCAGATGAATCGATGTTTGGCAGCTTATGGAATTATCAGGATCAGGCCTATTTTAAAGCCCATCCGGTGATTCAGTTTGATCAGCCTGGCAATCCCGGGGATTGGGAGATCTTCTCGGTTTATATTACCGAAGCCGAATACGATTATCGCCAGCCCAGTTTTTCAAGTGACACCGAGTTTATCAACTATATGAATCGGCTCAAAGCCCGTTCACTGTATGATACCGGTGTGGTTGTTTCCCCGGACGATGAAGTGCTGACCCTGTCCACCTGTATCTACACCTTCGATGATGCCCGCTTTGCGGTGCATGCCCGAAAAATCAAGTAAACATAAAAGTGTCCGCAGTTTGGATCTCGTTGAGATCATCCATTGACTGCGGACACTTTATTACATTTTAAGCACAGTTGCTATTCGTTATCAACAACTGCCTTTTTTCCCAATTTTCGCAATTCGCGTTCCGGTTTGATTACTTTATCTTCATAATCAAAACACTCTTTCGCAATGACATTACTTAAAACCAGTAATGAGATCAGATTAGGAATTGCCATTAATCCATTCATCGTATCCGAGAAATCCCAGACAATCTGCAGAGCAGTGGTGGCGCCGACAAAAGCAATTAAGCTGTAAAACAGTCGATAAACTTTCACTGCCATTGGCGCTTTAATCAGATATTCCAATGATTTTTCACCATAATACTCCCAGCCCAGAATTGTTGAAAAAGCAAACAGCATAATCCCAATGGTGACGATGTAGCCCCCGATCGGACCTAATGCTGATTCAAAGGCGGCAATCGTTAACGCTGCCCCACTGAGCAGTTTTCCGGCTTCGGTCATGGTACCAAGCATACCGGAAGAAGCAATTACCAGACCGGTAATGGAACATACAACCAGGGTATCGAAGAAGGTCCCGGTCATGTTAATGTAACCTTGACGGGAAGGATGATCCGTTTTAGCAGCGGCTGCCGCAATTGGCGCCGAACCTAAACCGGCTTCATTGGAGAAAACCCCCCGGGCAACCCCCCAACGCATGGCACTGAGCATGCTGGCAATCACCGTACCGCCAACCCCACCAGCCACCGCTGTGGGTGAAAAGGCCATTGTAAAGATTTGAGCCAGACCGGCAGGCAGGTTTTCAAAATTAATAATAATTACTAATATACCGGCCACAAAGTAAAAGACTGCCATAAAGGGAACAATGACACCACAGACCCGACCGATACTTTTAATCCCACCCAGTAACACAACAAGAGCCAGAATTGTGATAACTGCTCCGGTAATCCAGGTAGGAATACCAAAGGTTCCAACAACAGCGCTGGCAATAGAATTGGCTTGGGTCATGTTACCGATTCCAAAAGAAGCGATCACCGCAAAGGCTGAGAACAACACTGCCAGTACTGCACCGATGGTTTTATTTTTAAAACCGTTTTTCATGGCATACATCGGCCCGCCAGCCATTTCACCTTCTTTGTTGGTTTCCCGGTATTTAACCGCCAGAACACTTTCCCCGTATTTGGTGGAAAGACCAAACAAAGCACTGATCCACATCCATACCAGCGCTCCGGGTCCCCCCAGAACCATGGCGGTCGCCACCCCGACAATGTTACCCGTACCAATGGTCGCTGCCAGCGCCGTCATTAAAGACTGGAAGGGTGAAATATCCCCACTCGAATCTTTTTTTGATGGATCCTGCTTAGCAAAAACCGATTTCAATGCATAACCCAAGTTTCGCCATGGCAGAAACTTTAACCGGACTGTCAAAAAGATCCCGGTTCCCATCAGTAACGCCAGCATTACAGGTCCCCAAACAAAATTGTTGACAGCTGCAATAATTTCCGAAAAATTCATCTTAACCCCCTTAAAATTATAGTGGGATCATTTTATCATTATTTATCTTGCTTCACAATACTAAACATTCTAAATGACAAGTATTTACCTTAAGCCTATCTTAAGCCCAGGCAAGAGGTAATTATTGTCATTTCCATAGATATTTTAACCCAATCCGGAAGCACTGCCCGGTAAATCACTCGAATTCAATTGAGCACTTGGATTAGCGACGCAAAGAGTTGATAGGTTTCCGGCGCAAACCAGAGTTTAAGTTCGGTTAGCAGAGCTTCGTTTGAATCACTGCAATGGATCAGATTGTTACAGCAGCGAGCTTCCCGGTCGGCATTATCAAAGGAATCGGTTCCCAGATCACCCCGAATCGTTCCCGGTTCAGCCCGGGCCGGGTCGGTGGCGCCCGTTAATTCCCGGGCATTGCCGATGGCATTTTCCCCGTCCTGACTAAGAATAATGGGCATCATTGCTTTCCCAGCAAAAGCTGTGATGGCCATTTTTTTAAACGATTCTCCCAGTTTTTCAACTACGTGGGCGTAATGGGTTAAGATCAAGTCGTCACTGACGCTCTTATATCCGATCATCTCGATCCTGAAGTCATGCTCGATAAACCGTTTTATAATCGGTTCAACTAATTCCGTCTCCAACGCATCGGGTTTCATAATAATTAATACATATGATTTCATTGCAAATCCTCACCTTCTATGTTTTGTAGTTATAAAGTATAATACAATTACTGGATTAACATTTTTATACTAAAATAATTAATTAACCGCAAAAAACGCTGAAGCCGATTCCACAATAAATGCAGAACCGGCTTCAGCTTTCGATTTCAGATGTCATTCCTTTTGGACTCACCCCTTTCATTTCACCAAAAATCCACTTCTTCACTTTTCTAAAAGTAATAAACGCTTAACTGGCAAAATTCTTCAGGATATTTTTTATTCAATTCAAATTTTTACCGTTTCAGTGGCAAATCGTCATTTCCATTATGTGGTTAATTATCGTTGATCCATTATTATTTTTATGGTCACACCACTTAAAAAGTGATGCTCACGTCCATAATTAAATACCGATCGCCAATTAATCAGGCCATCAATGTCGATGCCGCCTACCCAATTTGGTTTTAAGAACTGCTGCATCTTTGGAAATGACAATCGATAAAATCTTATTCATCCATTCGGGTTATTTTAAATTTTTATCTCTAAACAAATCACCGTCTTTCTAATCTTATCGGCTGTTAAGGTTTATTTACTTTTCAATGATCTTATTAATCAATTGTGAAAAGGATCGTGTTGATCTTTGATTTAGCTAAATTATAGCACGTTTCTTTGAAATGTAAAGGCATTTTTTGTAAACGTTTTTATTTCTTTTGTAAACCTTAAGCATCGACTTTAAGCAGCAGTTTTTCCCGATGTAATTCGATCGTCGGATCGATCACAAAAACCGCTCTGATTTGATCGTTGAAACTCGCTAAGACCTGTTCCGGCTTGACACATTGCTGCTCGATATAAATCAGCGTCATCTTTACATTGACATGATCGATTTCGGCGTCTGCACATACCGAAATCGATTCAATAAAGGGTCGGATATTTTTTTGTACATATTTTCCTTTTTTATTTCTTTTCTGGATCAAAATCTGTGGAAGTTCCAGATACATGCGCACAGATGCTGCCAATTCGTTTAAATCTGTTTCTGGCATGACCTTGATGCGAATCCGATAGTCACTTTGATAAAGCGATGCCGACAGGGATTCGACCCCCTCACCGCAGATTTTTGCAGCAATAATTTCAAGACCCTTCGGCAGTGCCTGGTTCATCCGGTGAATAAAGGTGTCCACATCGATGTCCGTAGATACAATCACCTCACCATACTCCGCGTCACTGGTTAAACCCACCGACATCGCCAGCGCAAATGACATCCGGGGATGGGGGTTAAAACCCTGGGAGTATGCAACCGGGATATTCGCCCGGCGAAACGCCCGTTGAAACAATCGTTGTTGATCCAGATGGGATAAAAAACGCAGCGGGGTTGAGCGTTTAAACTGATAATGAATTTTAACCATTGCATTTCCATCCTTTCTTGAATTCCATAATGCCGCAATTTGAACACGTATCGGGACAAAACGGTGTTGTTAAAGCTGTCTCGGCTTTTTTTGCTTCGGTTTGTAAAAAGTCCTTGGTAATGCCAGTATTGATAAAATCCCAGGGCAGAATTTCTTCGTAGTCCCGGTTTCGTAAAGCATAAAAATCCGGATCAACCCCGGCCTCGTCAAAAGCATCCATCCATTTTTGCAGATCAAAGCATTCGCCCCAGCCATCAAAGCGGCAACCTTTTTGATGGGCTATCTCCAGCACCGAACCTAAACGACGGTCACCCCGGGCAAAGACTGCTTCCAAGAAGCTAACCCCGCTGTCATGCCAGCTGTAAGAAATCTTGCGATCTTTAATACTGGCTTTTAAATGACGTTGTTTCTGTTTAAATTCTTCCCGGGTATTCTGGCCCATCCACTGAAAAGGTGTAAATGGCTTGGGCACAAAGGAAGAGGTGCTTAAAACGACTTTCAAACTTTTGTTGCGGACTTCCCGATCAATTTTAAAGTATTCATCCACAACTTTTTGCCCTAAATCCGCAATGCCTTCGATATCTGTCAGCGTTTCCCCCGGCAAACCAATCATAAAATACAGTTTAACATGTCCCCAGCCCTTTTCAAAAGCCGTTCGTACCGTGTCAAGCAGATTTTCCTCAGTAACACCTTTATTAATGACATCCCGCATCCGTTGGGTTCCAGCTTCTGGTGCCAGCGTCAAACCGGTTTTGCGAACTTTCTGGATTTCTTCCAACATCTCAATGCTTAAGGAGTCAATCCGCAGTGATGGCAAGGAAATACTGACTTTTCCATCCGCATAATCACAAACCAGGTTTTTAATCAGGGCTTCAATTTCGCTGTAATCACCGGTACTGAGCGATGACAGTGAAACCTCATCGTAGCCAGTGGCGTCGATCAGCGCTTTGATTTTTGCCTGGATAGTTGGCACGGTTTTTTCCCGGGTCGGGCGGTAGATCATCCCAGCCTGACAAAAACGGCAACCCCGGCCACAGCCTCTGAATATTTCATAACTGATCCGATCATGGACAGTTTCGGTATAGGATACTACAATTTTTTCCGGGAAGTAAGCCTGATCAAGGTTTTCAATAAATTGCTTGCGGATCGTTGGTGGTGCTTCTTTGACAATCGGGGAAAAGGCGGTAATTAGCCCGGTTTGCTTATCATAGCTGACCGCATAAAATGCCGGGACATAAACCCCGTCAATCTGAGCTGCCCTTTTTAGAAAGTCCTGGCGGTTGCCACCAGCTTTTTTCCATTCCCGGTGGGCAGCCATAATTTTAAGAATCACCTCTTCCGCTTCACCAATGACAAAAAGATCAATAAAATCAGCCAGTGGCTCCGGGTTATAGGCGCAGGGGCCCCCGGCAATCACAAAGGGCTCGTCTTCCTCTCGCAAAGCGCTGCGCAGGGTGATCTTTCCTAATTCCAGCATGTTTAAAATATTACTGAAGCTCATTTCATATTGCAGTGTAAAGCCCACAAAATCGTAGTCGTTCAAGGGCAGCATCGATTCCAGGCCATATAATGGCAAATCATGCTGACGCAACTGTTCTTCCATATCTACCCAGGGCGCAAAGACCCGCTCACACCAGACATCTTTTTCTTCGTTGAGTAACCCATAGAGTATTTTCATGCCCAAATGAGACATTCCCACCTCATAGGTGTCCGGGAAAGCAAAGGCAAAACGAATCATCTCCGGACTCGGAATCTTATGGACTGCGTTCACCTCATTACCAAGATAGGTGATTGGTTTTGTCACCAGGGGCAAAATATTTTTTTCGATATAATTATTCATTCATTTCCTCATATTTATAATTTTTAAACTGCCTAACTCATTTTAGCACACCTTATCTTACATGATTCTTATCAGCTTGTACAGTCCCCGTCCCAGAATAAATATTCAGTCCCATCGCCCCGCTCCGACAATTATTCTAAAATGCGCATTTGATTAACGCAATCAATTATGATAGACTACACCCTGTTTGAAAAATTTAAGTCAGGTAATATCAAGCGGTGAAACGTATTTATGAACTTTTTGCAATTATCTGAAATATTATGTTTATGAGAGGAGAAAAAATTGTTTGAAACAGTCGATGTGGGCATTTTGTCCATTATTCCACCAATGATTGCCATTGTTCTGGCGTTGATTACAAAAGAAGTTATCTCCGCCCTGCTAATCGGAATTCTATCCGGAACCCTGATCTATGTCGTTAACAGCGGCGGCGGTGTGGTTGAAATGGGTACGGTTGCTTTTGGCCTGATGGCTGAAACCGTTGGTGAACCGGGCAAGTTTAATATCATCTTATTTTTGGGGCTGCTGGGAGCCCTGGTTTATGTTGTAACCATTGCCGGAGGTTCTCGGGCTTATGGCAACTGGGCCGCCACCAAGCTTAAATCCCGCCGCAGTGCCCAGCTGGCCACCAGTGCTCTGGGCGTTATTATTTTTGTTGATGATTATTTTAACTGCCTCACCGTTGGCACGGTTATGAAACCGGTCACTGACAAATATCAGATTTCCCGGGCCAAGTTGGCCTACATCATCGATTCCACCGCAGCACCAGTCTGCATCATCGCCCCGATTTCCAGTTGGGCAGCAGCGGTCGGCTCGACCCTTTATGAAACGGGAGCTTTCCAAAATGAACTGAGTGCCTTCGTGGCGACCATCCCTTACAACCTTTATGCCTTGTTAAGTATCTTGATGGTTATAATTATTTCTGTTACCAATCTGGATTTCGGATCAATGGCCCGGGTTGAACAGCGAGCGACCGAAACCGGTCAGCTGGGAGCCCTGGATACTGAACTGGAAGAAAAAATTCTGATGGATGGCAAAGGCACACTCTGGGATCTGGTTATTCCAATCAGCTCACTGATTGCCTTCTCAATTTTCTCGATGCTCCAAAACGGTGGCTACTGGTCCGGTGAAGGCTTGACCTTATCGGAAGCCTTTGGCAATTGTGATGCCTCGGCAGCCCTGGTAATGGGCGCCTTCTGGGCTCTGGTTGTGACCTTTTTGCTGTTTATCCCCCGTAAACTGATTGGTTTTAAAACCTTTATGGGTGGCATCGGCGAAGGAATCAAAACCATGGTTCCGGCCTATATTATTCTAACCCTTGCCTGGACTATCGGTGCCCTATGTCAGGATCTGCTGGGTACCGGCCTCTTTATTGGCGAACTGGTTAAATCCAGCAGTATCCCAGTGGGGCTGATCCCGGCCATGATTTTCCTGGTTTCGGCCCTCTTGTCCTTTTCCATCGGAACGGCCTGGGGTACCTTTGGGATCTTCATTCCGATTGTTGTTATGATTTCCCAATACACTGCCCCAGAACTGATGGTGGTAACCTTGTCAGCGACACTGGCGGGATCTGTCTTTGGCGACCATTGTTCACCCATTTCAGATACCACTATCCTCTCCTCAACCGGGGCCGGCTGCGATCATATTTCGCACGTTTCTACCCAGATGCTTTATGCCATGCTGGTGGCCGCCTGCAGCTTTATCGGTTATCTGGTAGCTGGTTTGAGCTATGGAAATCTTCCGCTGACCTGGTTAACCTCGGTCGGACTACTGATTGGATCATTAATCGTCTTCCATCGAATTTCCCAAGCCCGCATCACAAAGCTGAATTTTTCCACTTCGGATTGATACTGTCCATTTCAAATGTCCGCCATTTAGCAATAAAATGGCGGACATATTTATTCTACATCAAACTATTTCCCAGATCAGTTCACCTTTTCGTTGTTGCAATGTTTCGGTCACCACCCCATTTTCTGCCACTTTTTCCAAATATTGATGAACCCGCGCAAGCTGATCCGGATTATCTAAAACGGCAAGCTCCCGGCTATAAATCCCCTTTGCTTTTTCCAGTGGGAAAACTCGCTTGTGAAGCCCCGTTTCGTATGTCAGTTCCGGGAAAATACCCTTTGTCCATAAAATATTAAAAATATAGTTCAGCTTATTAAACTGGCGGATATAATGTTGATCTGTTAGTGTGTAGAGTGTTTCTTTCAGACAACTATGTCGTTCCACAAACGATGACAGATAACAAAAACCTCTGGAGGAGCCAATCATTTTATAAAGATGATCCGGTTTGCAAATCGCCGGTGACATGCTGGCAATCACCAGATCAAAAGATTCTAGGTAGTGAAAGCTGTCCCAATCCGAGAGAATAAACTCGGTATTTTGTAACCCCGCAGCTGCGGCATTTTCTCTGGCATAGTGCACCATCTTTTTAGAAAAATCCAGCCCCACCACTTTTTTTGTTTTTTTTGCCAACTCAACTGCAAATTGTCCCGGCCCACAACCGATATCCAGGACGGTTGTTTCACTCGTGATAATCCCTTTGTCAATCAAGGCCTGAACCTTGTCTTTACGATTTAACTGAGCGTCTCCGGTTGACGATGAAAGATTGTATTCCTCCGCCCGAAAGTCCCAAAATTCTGCAGTTGGTTCTTTTTTCTGGTTGTCACTTAACCAGAGCTCCTCAAAATATGCTGTTTTAAACTGCATCCGGCATTCGTCTCCTTATTTAAATTTAATGTAATTATCGATTAATAAAAAATAACCCTACCAGGCAAAGAGCAATACCTACCAGATGATTGGTGGTCAAAACCTCCTTGTATAGCAAGATACCAATGGGAATCAGTAAGATCGCCAATGAGATATTGGCAACCAGCGACCCCAGGCTAATATTCCAGCCAGCCCGATAGGCGGTTATGTAACCAAATTCCAGGGCGACAACCGAAATCCCCAGGGCAAAACTGGTCCAGTTCAGTCGTTTAACCGACTGAACGATTCCCTCTTCCAAGCCATTGGCCAGCATCAGAATCAACGTCAATAAGGCTGCCACCAGATACGTAACCAGTAGTGATAAAAAAGGATTGACCGTCTCCGGTGTTGATTTCGTGCAAATGTTATAAAACACATTGGCGGTTACAATTAATAGAATGGGCAGATAATAAGTAAGTTCATTCAAAGCTCTCAGACACTCCCCTTCCTTATAATTTTTGTATGACTGCTCACAAACATGGAGCGATTCCCAAGCGCTGTTATGCACCTTTTTATGTCCAGTGCTGTTTAACGGCAGCTCTTAAAACCCGAAAATTCGGATAGGGCTTTTCAATGTGCAGTAACCGCTTGATCACCAAAAGCTCTTCCTCGGTTAGATCAAACTGTTCAATTCCGCCGTTATTGAAACTTGCTGTAATTTCCTCGCAGCTTAATGCCAGACGCATAAAAACATCACCGATCCCCCAAAAGTCCGGATTAAAGCGCGCATCTAATGACACCATCTTTCTGGCCGAACCAAAATCAATCAGCGACAACTGCTCACCGGTCCATAAAATATTGTCAGCTTTAATATCCCGATGGCTGATGCCAAGGTCTGCCAGATAATCCATAACCGCAATTAATTGAAAAAAAATAATGGCGATTTCGCTTTTACCAAAGGCATAGTCACACGCAAGCCAATCCTCGAGGGTCTGCCCCGGCATTTTTTGCATCACCAATCCAAAGCAACCATCCCGATCAATGACCTGGATCAATTTGGGAATGGCTGAATGGTCGATGGTTCTAAGAAACTTAATTTCCCAGTTCAGTTTTCTTTTGCGGCGCTTGACATCATTGGGGTGAAATATTTTAGCAACGTAGTCCTGATCTTCCCGGGATATCAGATAGCTGCATCCAAAGCGCCCCTGACCCAGGAGTTTTACCAGTGCAAACCCATCAAGCGCAAGCGCGCCCCGGAGGGTAGTGAGCCGACTACCATTCGATCTCGTCAACAGATAAGGGCTTTTCATTGAGATAACTCTTCTGAACCTGACCATTTTTCATGATAATAACCTTATCGGCCATCGGCGTAATGGCTTGATTATGGGTGATCAGAATTACCGTCATCTTTTCTTTGCGGCTGGTTTCCTGGAGCAGTTTTAAAATATTCTTGCCGGTATTATAATCCAGTGCTCCGGTCGGTTCATCACAAAGCAATAGTTTGGGGCGTTTAGCCAGAGCTCGGGCAATCGCCACCCGCTGCTGTTCGCCTCCGGAAAGCTGCGAAGGAAAATTTCCCAGTCGTTCTGCCAGGCCGACACTTTTTAAAACTGTTTCGGCATCCATCGGATCATGACAGATCTGGGTCGCCAACTCGACGTTTTCAACCGCCGTGAGATTTTGAATCAAATTATAAAATTGAAAAACAAAACCGGTGTCGTAACGCCGATATTCGGCCAACTCCCGACGGTTTAGGGCCGCAACATCTTTTTCGCCAACAATCACCTGGCCTTCATCACAATCGTCCATCCCACCCAGGATATTAAGAACCGTTGTTTTACCAGCTCCGCTGGGGCCCACAACCACTGCAAATTCGCCCTCATCAATAAAAAAATTGATCCCGTTAGCGGCATTAATGGTTACCTCCCCCATATGATAGCGCTTATGTACATCTTTAAATTCAATAAAATGTTTCATCTTTTTTGTCCTTCTTCAGTTAATTGAGGCACCGCACCCCTTGCAAACAATTATAGCTGCTACCAGTATAGCGAATAAACCTCTCAAAAGCCAGTCTGCTCGAAAAAAAAGAAAGGTTTCCCTTTCTTTTTAGTTATTTTTTGGCTGGTTCCCACTTGCAGCGCACCGGGGAGACAATAGCTTCTTCTTTTTTTAGCTGTTTGAAGGCTTTATCAACTTCTTTACGATCAACCTTCAAGGCTTTTTCAACTTCGCCAGCAGTCATCGGCGCTCCATGCTGTTCCATACAAGCTAAAATTTTATCCTTCAGTTCCATATTTGCCCTCCAAATTCATTCATTCTTATGACAAATTTTAACAGCTCATCCTTAATTTGGGTTTTAATTTGGCCAATTGCTGACCGCAGGTGGTGCTTAATTCTCGCCCACTGCGATAATTGAAGCCTGGCTTAGTTTTTTACTTTGTATCCCTAATATGTGGTTCAGCACCAAAGCAATGGCAGCGAAGACTATAATTACAATAAAGGTCGAACTATAGCTACCGCCAGAGTTCTGCAGTAAATAACTGGAGATCATTGGTCCGATAATAGCCGCCGGTACCAGTAAAAAATTGGACAAGCTGAAATTAAGGGGATAATTTTTTGAACCAAAACTGGAATTGATCACCACCGAGGATAAAGCTGGCACGCCACCATAGGTAACCCCAACCGATAAAAGCCCGATAAAGATGAAAATAACATTATTCATCGTGGCACCCATAAACAAGAAAACGCCAGCAACCAGCAGAAGTATGGTATTGATTCCCATAGCCTTCGCTCTGCCCATTTTGTCAAACACCGTTCCGATCACAACACGACCGCCACCATTAAAAACGGATACCAACAGCCCCAACTGGGCCGGTGCACCAAAGGCCACCGCAATGGTTGCTGCACTCCCAATAATCAGCAGTCCCGATGCGGTAATCATAATCCCCCAGAAGAAATAAGTCCAGAATACGCCGGTTTTTAACATTTCTCTGGCTGTATATTCTTTTTTCTGGCTGGTCTCACCCGCAACAGCTACCGCTTTTTTGGGCGCAGTTACCGGTTTTTTTATAAAGAAGGAGCCCAGAGCCATCACAATTGCTCCCATGATCGCCAGATAAAAGAAAGTGTTCAAAACGCCGACGTCGCCAATTAGAGAACTGATCATCGTTCCCAGAATCAAACCGCCAAGTCCAAAGCCCATTAATAAAATTCCTGACGCCAAACCAGCTTTTTCAGAAAACCAGGGTACAACCGCACTAATAATTGAGTTATAGCCCATACCAACGCCGGTTCCGCAAAGTACCCCATAAAAGATATACAACATCATCAGACTTTGTTCTGGTTGACTCGGATCGATTTTCGAGACCCCGAAGAAACCGATAAACAACATCGCTGCCGCGATCAGAACAATGGTCCGGTTTTTGATCAAGCGGGTTAATTGTCCGCTGACAAAACCACCAATACAAAAAAAGATAATTGAGATGGTAAAATTTAGTGATAAGTCTGTTACCGTCCACGTTTCAAAGACCTTGTTCAGCGGCGCCCTAAAAATTGACCAGGCATACAATAATCCCAGAAACAACAGCATGATGGTTCCAACACACAGGTAGATCCACCGTTTTAAATTCTCATTTTTCATCATTTCCCTCTGCTTCCAAAAATTTTCTTGCTTTATTGTATCAGCTTGCTAAAGTAAAAACAATCATAAATACCAGTAAATCATGCATTTCTTACTGGTTTTCATGATTCCACTGGACAGCATGTTTTAAAAAGATTAAAATATACACTAGTTACAATGGAAGCGTTCATTACGAACGTGACGTAAAATTTTCGTTCCGTTTCTGATTAACTAACTATCAAAAGGCATGACAGGAGGAAATCATGGATTTATCATTCTTTATCGGTCCGTTACTGGGCGGCATCATCGGACTGATCACTAACGGCATCGCGATTCGGATGCTCTTTCGCCCCTTAAACGCCATCAAGGTATTCGGGTTGACCTTGCCCTTTACCCCGGGCTTAATCCCTAAAGAAAAACCCCGTATCGCCAAATCACTCGGGGACGTGGTGGCCAACAATCTGCTTAATGAGGACGTCATCAAAAATGGTCTGCTGTCCCCGGAAATGGACGACAAGATCACCATCGCCGTCAATGGCCTGATTGCTAAAAAAAGCACCAGCGACGAAACCCTGCGGGAGCTGTTTTACTCGTTTTCCGGCACCGAACGCGGTGCGCTGATCATCACAGATGTGACAAACAAAGTGGTCGGTTTCTCTTATGAACGGATGGTCAAAATGGAACTTGGGCCGCTCTTATCAGAAATCGCCGTCACCGAAATTGTCAGCAATCTCCAAGGTTCAATGTTTGCGATGCTGATCAATGAAAATCTGATCAGTTCTGCCAAGGTTAAAATGTCTGAAATCATCGAACGGATGGTGGTTGAAAAAGGCGAGAGTATTCTCGATAACATCTTTGAAAAAGAAAGCACCAATCTGCTCGATAAACGGCTTTGTGACCTTTATCTTGAATACGAAGACCGGATTCCGGAATTTGTCGCCTGGGTTATTTCGACCTATCATCAACTGATCGACAAAAACATCGGCATCTTAATACACGCCCTGGACTTGTCAAAACTGGTTGAAGATCAGATTAACGGCTACGATGTCCTGACTTTTGAAAAAATGCTGTTGGAAATCATGCGTAAGGAACTCAATGCCATTGTCTGGCTGGGCGGATTATTGGGTTGTATCATGGGCCTGGTGATGTCCTTTGTCTAGGGAAGCAAACAGGTTGTCTGAATTTAAAAAACTACCATGGGCTTCGCTGTCGGTTACACCAAACAATTTCTACACTAGGGCGCACAACACTTTCTTGTACTGTTCACCGACACGTTACGAAATAGTTTGTTCGATTCTTTCAAATTTCGCAATCAATTAGGATAGATATTAAAAAGGAGCTAAAAATGACTAAAAAATTAGAAATTAATTGGGATCAATTGGGATTTGAATATATCAAAACGGATTATCGCTATCTGTCGTTCTGGAAAGACGGGCAGTGGGATGAAGGGGTTTTGACTGAAGATAATGTTTTGCATCTGGGTGAAGCAGCTCCCTGTCTGCATTATGGGCAGCAGTGTTTTGAAGGACTGAAGGCCTATCGGACTAAAGCCGGCGAGATTCAGTTGTTTCGGGTTGACCAGAATGCCAAACGCTTTCAGGATTCCTGCCAACGGCTGTTAATGCCGGTTATTCCTGAAGAGACCTTTATCAAAGCCTGCCTCGAGGTGGTCAAGGCCAATGCAGCCTATATTCCGCCCTATGGTACTGGCGGCTCGCTGTATATCCGCCCGATGATGATTGGGGTCGGTAACAGCATGGCGGTTAAACCAGCCAATGAATACATCTTTACGGTTTTCTGTATGCCCGTCGGCGCTTACTTCAAAGGTGGGCTGACGCCAGTTAATTTTATGGTCTCCGACTATGACCGGGCAGCCTGCAACGGCACCGGCCAACAGAAGGTTGGCGGCAACTATGCGGCCTCGATGCTGGCCCATGAAATTGCCGTTCAGAAAGGTTTTGCCGATTGCATCTACCTGGACCCGACGACGCACACCAAAATTGAAGAGGTCGGCGCCGCCAATTTCTTTGGGATCACCAGAGACAACCGCTTTGTCACCCCCGCTTCCCCTTCGATCTTACCCAGCATCACCAAATACTCGCTGCTGTATCTGGCCGAACATGTTTTAGGGATGGCCGTATCCGAAGAGGATGTTTTCATCGACGAGCTGGATATCTTTACCGAAGCCGGCGCCTGCGGCACCGCTGCGGTAATCACCCCCATCGGCGGCATTTTCCATCACAACCGGCTGCACGTTTTCTACAGCGAAACCGCAGTGGGCCCGGTGACCAAAAAACTCTACGATACCCTCACCGCCATCCAACTGGGCGATCTGGCCGGACCCGAAGGCTGGATTACCAAGCTATAAAAGGGTTTGATTGTAGACTGCCGTACCGACCAATTGATAACCCAGTACCGACAATTAATAATCTGATTGTTTGCATCGGGGCGGACACGGCATCGCCTGTCCGATTCTGCGCGCAGGCAACGAGCCAATCATAAGCTTTCTTATAGTTGGCGACTGCCCGCGACCAAGGCGAAAGGAGCGTAGCGGATTTCGCATGGCGCAAGCAAACAATAGATTGATAATTGGTCGGTACGGTATTTCTCGACAACCTCAAACGATGGGTTTACGCCCATCGTTTGAGGCTTATTTTTGCTGTGCGTGTCGTTTCTTCTTTTTTTTTTTGCGAACCGAATAACCGAAACTGCCGACTTTTTCGCCCAGCCCAAAGTATTCGCCGTGGACGTAGGCCAGTAGATCGGCCTGATCCAGATGGAGTTTGCCGCCCTCATCAATCAGGGCGTCCGCCACATGGACCGCCAGAATCTCGGCCATAAACAGATCATGGGTGCCCAGTGGGATGATTTCTTTGACCCGACATTCCATACTTAAGGGACTGGCCGCCAGCATCGGACACTTTACCGTATCGCCGGGGAGTGTGGTTAAACCCATCCGTTCAAATTTATTGATGTCACGGCCGGAACGCACCCCACAGAAATCGACGGCTCTGACCAGCGCCACGGTGGACAGATTGATGGTAAACTCCCGGGTGGCGGCGATGATTTCGTAGGATAGACGACTGGGCCGCAGCGAAATATAGGTCATCGGCGGTTTGGTATTGAGAACCCCGGTCCAGCCCACCGTTATGATATTTTCTGATGCGGCCTCGCCACAGGTTACCAACACCGGAGGCACCGGGGCCAGTAATACCGATCCCGGCCATTTTGTTTTACTCATTGCATTTTCTCCTTTGTCTGCGATAAGATCATTATAGCAGTTTTCCCATCCTTATGGCAGAAAATCATCGTCAGCCGGGCCCAAGACTGCTGAAAAGCATCGATTAAACCATTTAAGTACAATTTTTCTTGCAATTTCTTTGCTAAGCCGATAGTATTATAATTAGAAAAGACAGTGGACAGGAGAAGTATGAAAACAGAATTATTATTTCTAATTAAACGTCTATGTGATCTTGAAGAAGAATTCATGGATTTGACCGAAGAAGAAAAAGAAATTGTCGTTACTACCGCCGAAAGCATGACCGGAAGTCTGGTCTTTTTATTGGAAGCGCTTGAAGATTATTCCATGAGTGGTTTTTACGACGAGGATTGAAACCAACTGAAAAAACGAATAAGGAGGTAGTTCGATGAAAGTAGCCGCTTTTGTATCCAGTATGGTTGCCCTGGTAATGGGCGCCGCAGCTCTGACCTTAAGTATTATTGCTGTTTCAAAAACTGCCCGTTAGCGGCAAAAGAGCAACGCTTTAACAGGGTTGCTCTTTTTTATTGGCGATAAACTACCGTACCGATCAATTATCAGTCGGTAAACTCGACGATGACTTGATCGATATCCCAGAGGGATTCGATTTTTTCGATTGCATCTTCTTTGATGGCGTTGGCAAACTGATGGGTTTCGGGGAGATCGATGACGATCCGAACCACGCCACCGGTGATATCAATTTCCTTGACCAGATGGGTAGCCACCATATCCAGGCCTTTGATCGGATTCATGACCTTCTTTAAGCGTTTTCTGACAATTTCTTCGGTAGTGGCGACCTTTTCAGTAACCAGGCCGTGCTTTTCTTCATAATTCTGAATTGCCGAGCGCAACACCTCCACTGCCAGCACCGAGCAATGAGCCTTGATTTTGGGCAGCCCGCCCAGGGCTTCCGAGGCTTCCTGCCAGGTAATATTTTTGGCTTCATCAATGGTTTTGCCTTTGGCCAGTTCGGTAATAATCGAACCGGTGGCGATGTTTGAGGCACAACCGTAAGATTCAAATTTGATATCATCGATCACCTTGGTCTCGGGATCGACCTTTAAATAGAGTGACACCATATCGCCGCAGGCCGGACTGCCTTCGGTTGCTTTGCCATCGGGATCTTCAATCCGCCCGGTATTGCGGGGATTTTTGAAATGTTCCAGGACCAGATCGTTATAAGGACTTGCCATTGTTATTTCCTCCTATTCCTTTCCCAGGGGGCTGATTTTTCTCAGGTTCTCAACCACCTTTTTCAGCGTTTCCACCACAAAAACCACCTCTTCCATGGTATTGAAGCGACCCACCGTCATCCGGATCGAGCCGTGAGCCCGCTCATGGTCACCACCGATGGCGGCAATCACATGACTGGCTTCCAGGGAGCGGCTAAAACAAGCCGAACCGGTGCTGACGGCAATGCCATACATGTCCAGATGCAGGGTGATCGATTCCCCCTCCACATAATGGAAGGTGATATTGGCATTTTGGGGCGTCCGCTGCCGGGGATGACCGTTTAGGATAACATCGGGGATCTGCTCGCTCACCATGGTGATAATGTGATCCCGCATTGCTGCCAGCCGGATGTTTTCATCCGCCGTCACCAGTTCCGCCGCTTTGGCGAAGCCGACCGCACCGGGAATATTGTCCATCCCACCGCGGAGGTCAAACTCCTGAAAACCGCCATCCATTATTTTAGCCAGAGTGGTGCCTTTTTTTACATAGAGTCCACCAATCCCCTTAGGACCATGCAGGGTATGAGCCGAGACGGTGATCAGATCTACGGCGATGGCGTTGACATCCAGAGGCACCCGCATAAAGGTGTGGGTGGCGTCAGTGTGAAAGAGTGCCCCCTGATCATGGCAGATTTTGCCGATGGCATTGATATCCTGAAGGGTGCCGATTTCCTGATTACCATGCTGAACCGAGACCAGAATGGTTTCGGGTTTGATCAGCGCCTGAAGTTTTTCGAGGTCAACCAGCCCCTCCCCGTCAACGTCCAGATAATCGACGGTGAAGCCTTCCTTTTCCAGGGTTCTGGCGCTGTACAGCACTGGAAAGTCTTCAATTTTGGAGACGATCAGGTGTTTACCTTTTTTTGCCCCCAAAGCCTTGGCAACCCCTTTTAAGGCCAAATTACTGGACTCGGCACTGCCGGAGGTGAAAATAAACTCCTGGCTGTTGGCGCCCAGGGCCTTTGCAAGCCTGGTTCTGGCATCATCCAGGGCTTCTTTTGCCTCAACCCCCAACGAATAACCAAATTCCGAGGTCGCCACCGAGTAACGGTCAAAATATAGCGGTTTCATCACTTCCAGCACCTGCTCATCCAGCCGGGTAGCGGCGGCATTATCCAAATAATACACGTTTTCCATGAGTCCCCCCCCTTAGATAAACAAAGTAATCGCTGACTGTCGGGCTTCCTGGATGTAGGTTCCGACGGCCCCATAGTCGTCAATGATGTCTTCGATCAGATCGGATCGTTTTAAACCCATGATGTCCATGGTCATTTCACAGGCGATGATTTTGCCGCCCAGTTCCTTAAAATCAGCCATCAGCCGTTCCAGGGAAGCGACATTATTTTTTTTCATCCGTCCCAGCATCATCTTTTTTCCCAAGCCCAGAAAATGCATTTTCGATAAAGGCCCTTTTTCCAGGCCGCCTTTTTTCAGGCGCAGCAATCCCCAGAAGGTAAAATACAGGGATACCTCCATCCCCATCGCCAGCGAGCCATTGGACACAATCAGAGCACTATACAGTTTATCCATATCACCACTCTGAACAATAATGGTTGTTTTGTCCGCCATGAAAAAGCCTCCTTTACTTTTGGATTTTTATGGTCCAGGTGCCGTCCTGTTCTTCAATGCTGGTGACTGCCAGCGACAAAGCATCGGCGGCCATCGGGATTTCTTTTTTCGAGGCGGCATTGTTCCCGGTAATCGCAATGACATCCCCCGGTTGCGCCCTTCTGACGGCTTTACGCATTTCTACCAAAGGAACCGGACAGGTTTCGCCTCTCACATCAACATAAATTTCTGCCATGTTCTTGCCTCCTACTCAAATTTTTATTCACTGCTGCTGTGCCTTTCCGTCGTTTTCTCTTTTTTCATACCCCATTATGAACAACTTACTTGAAAATTCAGTAAAAAGCATAAAAAAGCAGGCCGTCGGATTCAATCCAACGGCCTGTTGATGTTGTTGAAAAAGACAACCCAGTACCGACAATTGTTACATCATGTTGTACGCATCGGAGCGGACACGGCTTCGCCTGTCCGATTCCGCAGCGAACAACAGATTAACAATTGGTCGGTACGGTAGTTTGTCGACAACCTCGCCGGCCCATGGATTTAAGCCGACGGATTACTGGGGTTAGTTGTTATTACTTTTAAAGCGCTCGAGAAACCGGGTTGAATATGCCAGGGTCTTGGTGGGGCAGCTGTCGACACAGTGACCGCAACCGACACAGCGCAGCTCGGATACCGGAAGGCCGGTGGCGGCACGGGATTTTAAATCGATGGCCATTGGACAGGCAACGTTGCAGCGGCCACATTGGATGCAGTTGCTCTGATTGGTGGTGATCTGCTGACCAACCAGCTTGCCAAGCAGGCCCACCACCGTTCCCAGAGGGCAATAATAACAGTAGCCGCGACCGCAAAAGGCGACCCAGAAAAACATCGCCATCAACAGTTCAGTGGCGAGGTATTTATAGGTTTCGATTTTTGCCACTGTCTCGCTGTTGGCCAGCGGCAGACCCAACAGATAGAGCACCCAGTAGACGGTAAAACCGATGGCGACTGCCAGAAACAGCCAACGCAGGATGGCAAACACTTTTAAGCCGCGGGCCTTAAGCTTTTTCCGGGTTCCCAGCAAGGGCATTACCGGATCAAAAACCTCACTGGCAAAACCATTGAACAGGCACAGTGTCGCGCACTGCCAGCGCCGTCCCCAAAGCAGCGTTCCGACCAGAACAACGATGGTGATAAGCAGATAAAAGGCCAGCGCCAGCGCGATGCCAGTGAGGCCAAAGACCGGCAGGTATTTGAGATAAAAGGCGGTGTTGGGGTCCATCAGTTGTAAGGGGATGGTGGTCCAGGGAAGTGGCATCGCAAAAAAGTAAAGTTCCTGATTATCTAAAAGAATCGGCCCGACAATATGAACGACCAAAGCCATCACGATAAAACCGGTCAGATTGCGTTTGCGCATCTCAGTCCGCCCGGATGCGCCAATAATCCGCAGGGTCAGAAAGCTACCAATAACAATAAAACTGGTCTTGACCCAGTTTTCATAAAAACCCCACAGCCAGCTGATGAAGGCGGCCACTTCCGGCGTAGCCCGACTGACATAGCCAAAATTGAGCCCGGCAATGATCAGGCAGAGGATGATATACACCCACAGGATTGCTTTTAGTGCTTTTATTTCATTGGAGGCTTTTGTTTCGTTGGAATTACGGTGACTCGCCATGGTTCTCGTCCTCCTCGATAACTATAATTTTTTCTTAATTATAAACTTCTTTCACGATAAACACAAGAATAGTCATGATACGAATCAGAAATAGCTGCTTGACTGCCAACATCAAAATCGGTACGATAAGTTACAATTTAATGATTAAATAAAAACAAATGGAGGAAACAAATGCGACGTAAAAATCGGGAAGTAACCGAACTAACGGAGATTATTGAAATTATTAACGGCTGTAAAGTATGCCGACTGGCCATGGTGGACAATGATGTACCCTATGTGGTGCCTCTGAATTTTGGCTATCACCAGAATGATTCCGTCATTACCATCTTTCTGCACTGTGCCAGGGAAGGCCGTAAAATCGAGATTCTGAAGCAAAACAACCAGGTCTGTATTGAGATGGATCAAATGAAAGAACTGCTCAGTGGTGAAAAAGGCTGCGATTACAGTTGTTATTTTGAAAGTTTTATTGGCACCGGTCAGGCTGTTTTTCTGGATGATGCCGCAGCAAAGGCCGAAGCTTTACAAACGATTATGAAACAGCAGACCGGTAGGGATGATTTCTGTTTTGATCAGCATGTCCTCGAGCAAACCTCCGTGATTGCGGTTGAACTTCGCCGTTATTCTGGCAAACGGCACTAATCGCGGGATCAATCGCTTTCGATCGTTTCAGCCGTAATGTTTTTTAGCTCTGGAACAGGTATTTTGCTGGCGCTCGCCGGCGATTTTTGGGTGGCGATGAGAATGCCGCAGACGATCAGGATCATCCCCAGCAGATGACTGAGCTGGATTTTTTCATTGAGCAGGATGGCAGCCAGAATAATGCTGCTGACCGGCACCACGCTAATGAAGATCGCCGCGTTGCTGGCTGCAACTTTAGCAATCCCCCGAAACCATAGGACATACGATATAAATGAGACAAAGATCCCGTAATAGCCAATACACAAAATAGTCTGAAGCGACATTTTGGCAAACGGATAGCCCCAGGCGTCGTGGATGGCAAGGGGCAGTAAGCAGATAAAGGCCATTCCCGCCACCAGTGTTGTCCGGTATACCGGGGACATCGGGATGCACTTTATTTTACTGAGCACCGAAAATAAGCCCTCGCCAATAACGGCAATCAGAATCAGAAAATTCCCCAGCACCGAGCTGTCAAGGGTCCCTTCCGCAAAATAGGTGAAGAGGTTGATACAGAGTAATCCGACAATAACAAACGCCAGACCGATGGCGTTTTTTTTTGAGATCTTCTCTTTCAAAATAACAAACGCCAGAATCACCACAATGGCCGGTCCAGAGCTGGAAATTAAACCGCTGTTAGCGGCTGATGTCAGCTGTAGCCCCCAGAAAATAAAGACCCGGTAGAACACAATCCCGGCCAGGGCTTGACCCAACAATACCACCACGGATTTTTTATCCAGGCGGTGGTGTTCTTTTTTAATCACAAAGGTGACCAGCAGCAAAAAGACCAGCCCGATGGCAATCCCCAGTTCGGTGGCAAAAAAAACCGGCACCCTTGCCACCATCATTTTACTGACCACAACCGCACTGCCGGCGATTGCCATCGCCACTGTCAAATCCACATAGGCGCGGAGTTTTTCTCCCATAATAATCCTCTTTTCTCTTTTATATGATTATGATAAAATCTTACCAGATTGATGTGGTTTGTAAATAACCACTTAAATGGTTTTTTTAGCAAACCACTTTTGGAGGAACGCAATGTGGATTAATCTTGATAAAAAGAATGACCGCCCCTTGATGCGACAGCTTTATGAGCAGATCAAACACCTGATTTTAAACGGCCAGCTGGCACCGGCCGAGAAGCTGCCATCAACCAGGCAGCTGGCCACTGATCTGGGGATCTCCCGCAGCACCGTTCTGGAAGCTTACAATCAATTGATTGCCGAGGGCTACCTGATTGGAAATCATGGATCGGGGACGGTGGTCGCCAATGGCATCGATGTTTTTTCGATCCCCCCGGTCACTGCTACGAAAAAATGCGCTGCCACGATGATCGCAACAAAAGCACCGCCATCCGCAGTGATTGATTTCCAGTCCGGCGTCATTGATTCGTCCCGGTTTCCGCTGTCGGCGTGGAAAAAAGCCTATCAACGCAGTCTTGATCAGATTCCTGAAGCCGCTTTCCGTTATCATCCCAGCGCCGGGGTGATGAGCCTGCGCCAGACGATTGCCGCCTATTTGCGACGCACCCGGGGACTCGCCTGTCATCCCGACCAGATTATGATCGTTTCTGGCTCGACCCAGGGTCTGGCCCTGATCGCCGCATTATTTCAGGATCAGCGACAAGCGGTCCTGATTGAAGATCCCACCCATCCCGGATTGCGCCAGATTATTGAGCGCCAAAAACTTAATTTAATCGGGATTCCGGTGGATGATCAGGGTCTGCTGACCGATTTGCTCGCCGCTCACCCGGTTCCGTCCTTTATCTATACGACCCCTTCCCATCAATATCCGCTGGGTGGCATCCTGCCGATCCAACGCCGTCAGAAACTGATCCAGTATGCCATCGCCAATGATACTTATCTGCTGGAGGATGACTATGACGGTGAATTCCGCTTTGAAGGCCAGCCGGTTTCATCCCTTTATGAGCTAAGTCCTGACCGGGTCATTTACCTGGGGACCTTCAGCAAGATCCTCACCCCGGCTATCCGGTTGGGGTATCTGATTCTCCCGGATCAACTGATCAAACCTTACCTGGAGCTCAAAAAATATTCCGACGTTCATACCGAAGCCCTGACCCAGTACGCCCTGGCCGAATTTATTGAAAGCGGCGGGCTGGAAAAACACATCTGGAAGATGAAAAAAATCTATGTTAAAAAACGCCAGCATCTGATTGATGAATTATCCCGCTGCTACCCGGATACCTTTGAAATTAAAGGTCATGCCGCCGGGCTGCATATGGTTGTCCGTTTTAACGGCGTTGTTTTTGACGGCCCACTGATCAATCGCATCAATGCCCATCAGGTCCGGGTCTACCCCATCGAAAACTACGTTTTTGGCAACCCGGCACCCTACGGCAGCGACATCCTCCTTGGTTACGTCCACCTAACCTTTGCCGAAATCACCACCGGCATCACCCGGCTCTGTACGGCCCTGCGACAGGATGAATCTTGAGCACAAAAAAGACACTCTTTCGAGTGCCCAAGGTTGTCGATAAACTACCGTACCGACCAATGACCAAGGGGTCAGACCCTTGTTAATCTGTTGTCCGCTGCGGAATCGGACAGGCGATGCCGTGACCGCTCCGATGCGGACAACATGATGTAACAATTGTCAGTACTGGGTTATCTTTTTTGACAGTCTGAGACACTCCTACGAGTGTCTTTTTAAGATAGCTTCGAATCTGGTTATTTTTCGACAGCATCGATGGCGGAGTCGGCATCCGTTACGGTTCCTTCCGGGGTGGATGGCGACAGGGTCATGAAAAAGCCGTCGGTTTGATCGACAAAGGCAGTGGCGCTGTCAAAGCTGACATCAAGCAGATGGCCGCCCTTGCTGCGGTCATCGGCGATAAAATGAAAATGGTAGCCTTTGACATTCAAGCCGCCGATATCGGCCGGGCACCACAAGCCGACCAGGGTACCGCTGATCTTTTGATAGTCAAAGATCGACTGGTTTTTGACGGCTTCAGAAAGCACCGGATAAGGTTTTATCTGGCTGGGCACCGAACGGGCTTTGATGGTGTTGAAGGTGCCGTCGATCCGGAACACATAGAAGGCCTTCGGGTCGGTTATCATTTTGTCCAGTTCCTGCTCCAGGGCTTCCAGACTGGCGGTTGGTCCCAGTGATTTAGTCGCATCCTCGTCAAAGTAGGTAACTGCGGCAAAGGGGGTGGTATCGGTGTCTGGAACTTCCTCCACGGCACCGCTGGCCTTGACCTTGTAGACCGTATTGTCGATCATCACCAGCTCGCCATCCAGGGCGTTGAAGGTACCGATGCCGACATCGCCATGCTGCTTTAATTCCCCAAAAGTCATAAAACCATCGTAATTCCCGGCCAGCAGGGAATTGATCGTCGATGCCTGGAAGAGGGTCTCCTCTTTAGCTGCGGCAGCCTCGCTGCTGGTGTTAGTGGTTGCGGCGGCACAACCGGCCAGCGTCACTATCCCCAAAACCGATAAAACAATTGCGGTAATTTTTATTTTCATAACACGCTCCTCATTTTTCAATCTAAGTCCGATTTTACACCCCCATCACCTCGGATGCAATGGAAACTTTTGGGGATTTTAACTTACGCCGCCTTCACCTGAACCAACCTATCCGTACATAGGGCAGTATTCCGGATTGACGGCGATTTAACGCAATGTTAAAATGAAACCATGGTTGAGCTTAGGGCTTTTTTTCTACGACAAAAGCCTGACAACTGCAGAGGAGGCATCATGATTACCTTTATTATCGGACTATTAATTTTAATTCTAGGCGGGTTTTTCTATGGCAAACTGGTCGAAAAGGTGTTTGCCCCGGATACGCGCCAGACGCCGGCGATCAGCCAGGCCGATGGGGTCGATTTTGTGGCCATGCCCAAATGGAAAAACCAGTTAATCGAATTGCTCAACATTGCCGGGACCGGCCCGGTGCTGGGACCGATCCAGGGGATTCTGTTCGGCCCGCTGGCCTTTATTACGATTCCCATCGGCTGCGTTCTGGCTGGCGCAGTTCATGATTACTTCAACGGGATGATCTCGATCCGCAACGGCGGCGCCCAGATGCCCCGGCTGGTGGGCAAGTATCTGGGCCCGCAGATCAAGCGTTTTTATACCCTGGTGTTGTGGTTGCTGCTTTTTCTGGTGGGGGTGGTGTTTATTTACACCCCCGGCGATCTGATTGCCAGGGATATTCTGAATAAGGATGCCGGTGCCCAGAACACCACCATCTGGATCGTTTATGCGGTCATTTTTGGTTATTATTTAATCGCCACCTTCTTCCCCATCGATAAAATAATTGGCCGGGTCTATCCAATTTTTGGGGCTATTCTGATCATTTCAGCGCTGGGGGTTTTTACCGGCATCATGATGGATGGTGGTGTCAATCTCCTGAACCTGTCCTGGTCGACCCTGCCCCAACATCCCCTGGGTCAGCAATTTATTCCGGTCTTCTTTATTACCGTCGCCTGCGGCATCCTCTCGGGCTTTCACGGCAGTCAGTCGACGCTGATTTCGCGGACCATTACTGCCGAAAAAGAGGGGCGCGGGACCTTTTACAACATGATGATCCTGGAAGGCTTTATCGCCATGTGCTGGGCGGCCGGGGCGATGGTGCTGTTTAGTCGCGGTGTCGATTTCAGTACCGGCGCCACCGCCATGGTGGGCCTGATCTCCCAGGAATTTTTGGGCCCGATTGGGGCGTTCTTCGCCATTCTCGGGGTTATCGTGCTACCGATTACCTCCGGCGATACCGCCTTTCGGTCGCTGCGACTGATGGTCGGAGAAGCCTTCAACATTGATCAGACCGTCATCAAAAATCGACTGCTGACAACTCTGGGAATTTTTGTCCCAGCGGTTGTGATTCTGGTTTTTGCCAAGACCGCCCCCAATGGGTTTAATCTGTTATGGCAGTATTTTGGTTTTACCAACCAGTTTGTGGCGATCTTCGCCCTGGCGATGGCGGCGGTTTATTTAATGACTGAACACAAGATTTTCTGGATTACCCTGCTCCCGGGGATGTTTTACACCTTTATCGTGATCTCTTATATCTGCCATGCCCCGATTGGTCTGGGTCTCGAACCCCGACTGGGCCCGACGATAGGCATCAACCCCAACAGTTATATCCTCTCTTATCTGATTGGCGCCGCGGCAGCCATTCTCTACATGGTGCTGGTTTTAAAACAGGGCCGAAAAGGTCTGGATCAGCTGCCCCAATAGAAAATATAAACCAGTACCGACAAAATCCCCGTCGCATCTCAAGTGATGCTGCGGGGATTTTTATTGTAGCGGCTTGGTGAGTAGATTGTGGTTGTAAATCACGGCGATTTCGGCCGGTTCCAGCGGTTTACTGAAAACATAGCCCTGAATTCCATCACAGTCACTGTTTTTGAGAACGGCAACTTTGTCCCACTCTTCAATACCCTCCGCCATGATTTTTAAATTGAGACTGTGAGCCAGCAGGATCAGGCTTTCTATCACCTTGATCCGGTTGCCCTGTAAAAACTGATCACTGATTGATTTATCCAGTTTTATTTTGTTGACCGGCAGATAGGTCAGACAATTCAGCGATGAATAACCGGTGCCAAAATCATCCAGGGCCACTGCCAGCCCGGCATCTTTAAGCCCTTTTAGAAACTCCTTCGTCTGGCCATCGTTTTCCATCAAGATGCTTTCGGTAATCTCAATCTCAATAAACCGGGGCTCGACATGATGCTGATGCAGCAGTGTGATGATATAGCCAACATACTCTTTGTCCTGCAACTGACGATTGGAAAAATTGATGGCTACCGGTTTTTCCGCCAGTCCCTGATTGCGCCAGCGGGCAATCTGGGCCACCGCTTCCCGGATCACCCAGCGGCCGATCTCACTGATCAGGCCGGTTTCTTCGGCTACCGGAATAAACTGGTCCGGACCGAGGCGGCTTTCTTTGATTCGGAGCAGGGCTTCAAAGCCGCTGATCTGACCACTGTCCAAATCCACCTGGGGCTGATAGACCAGTTTAAAACCGTCGCTCTTTAATGCCGCTCTGAGCATCGCTTCAATTTCGATTTTACGGCTCATGGCCTTTTTCAATTCCTGATGATAATACATATAGTGATTTTTGCCCCGGTTCTTAACCTCGTACATGGCTGTATCGGCATTCATAATCAGCTGATCCATCGCACTGCTATCATAGGGATAGCAGGAAATACCCATGCTGATACTGACAAAAACTTCCCGGCTGTCGAGCCGGAAGGCTTCATCGAAAGCGCTCAAAATCTTATTGGCATAGGCTTCAATATCGGCCTGATGGCATTTATTGGTGATCAGGATCAGAAATTCATCACCGCCGAGCCGACCCACCATCATGTTCTCGTCAGCGATTGACTGCAACCGGCAGGCAATCAGCTTGAGCAATTGATCCCCAAAGAGATGGCCCAGGGTGTCATTGATACTTTTAAAATTATCAATATCCAGGAGCAGCACCGCCCCGGTATGGCCAGCCGCCAGTTCTTTTTCCAGTTGCACCAGAAAGCTCATCCGGTTGGGCAGCTGGGTTAAAAAATCATGTCGGGCCAGATGCCTTATCTGTTCTTCCTGAAGTTTGAATTTAGTATTGTCCAGCAAGATCCCGTGCAGCTTGCAGAAATTGCCGTCTGCCGATTTGATCCCTTTGCCACGGATCAGCAACCATTTTTGCTGTGTGTCGTCGCCCGCCGTCAGTACCTGAATATTGATCTGGGCTGATTTACCCAGAAGGTAATTGCTGACCTCTGTAATCAAACGCTCACGATGACTGGCCTCCAGAACGACATCCATCCAATAGTGGACATGACAATGGTTACTGAGGATTCGATTGATAATCCGGGAGCAGTCCCCAGCAAAAGAAACCGTTTTGGACGTGAGATCTACCTCCCAGACCGCACTGTTGGTGCCCTCAATGGCCAGCTCAAACTTCTGATTCAGTTCGCCGACTTCCCGGTCATGCTCGGCCATCACTTCATATTGCCGCCGCAGGGTTCCTTCCACCGTTTCCAGTTCTTTGTACGTCGCTGTAAGCTTAGCATTGCTGGCCACCAGGGCTTTTTGGATGCTTCGGCGCTTCAGATTATCATAAATTAATAAAAGCGTTACCAAGGTCAGAAAGCTGACAATAATGGCAGTGGCCCAAATCAGGTTGCGATATTTATCCAGTGGATGTTCGGTTTTATTAATCAGCACCGCATCAGTCGGAATCAGGTGATCCGGAATCTGATAGTGCTTGATCAATTCATAATCGAAGATGTAAAAATAGGGGGTCTCTTCAACCATTGGGATGGATGCGACCGGGGTTCCTGCCAAAATGTCGCTGACCAATTCGGCCGCTGTTTTGCCCAGGGCCTGATAATCCACCATTTTTCCGCCGATCAGTCCATAACCGACGCCTCCCACCGAAGCCCGATAAACGGGGATCTGGGTATGCTGGTTCAGAAAAGCTGCCGCTTTTTCAAACTCCATGTAAGCCCCGGTCTTGTCCGGGTTCATATCCAAAAATAGTAAAATGGTGTCATCCCCCAATTTCTCCAGTTCTGTCCCCAGCTCATCAAAGCTGTAGTTGGGCGTATTGAGGGTGGAAAAGGTCAGTTCCGGAAAGCTCTGGCGTAAGGATTTAAACTGCTGACGGTTGCCCTGACCAGTCAGAGTTTCATCGGCAATCCCTACTACCTTGGTAGCCCGGGGGTTAAAGACCCGGGCGATCTCCAGCGTTTCTTTTATCGAGATCCGCTCAATAATACCGGTGATGTAAGGATCGGCCGCAGCTTGTCGGGCCCGGGTTTCATCGTTTACACCAAGAAAAACAATCGGGATCTGAGAAAACAATTCGGCCTGATGGTCGAGGGCAAACTGAAGGGCATTGTCATCTCCTACAATCACCGCATCATAGGGTGGCAGCTGGGCCAATTTGAATTTCAGACTCTGATAAAAAACCTCTTTGTTCTCCGGAGTATCGAGGCGTTTGGTATCCATATATTCAATTTCCAGTTTGATCTTTTGTTCGTCAAATACCGATCGGATGCCCGTTATCTGGTCAGGAACCGAGACAAAGCTTTCACTGTAGGAGCTGATAAAAAGCACCGACTTTTCGTCCTCGGCGCAGACAAAAAAAGTTGGCCCAAACAGTATCCCGGTTGCAAACATCCAAATCAGGAGCACGCTTACATGGATGACAGCTTTAGCTGATTTTAATAAGTTGCTGCGATAACTGAGTTCATGGTTTGGCATTGACCCCTCCGAAAAAACTAGCATACTTCAACACGATTGCGGCCCTTTTCCTTGGCCAGATAGAGGGCCCTATCGGCCCGGGAAACGATGGACTCCGGAGCGGTATCATTTTTGTAAGCTGATACCCCAAGACTGATTGTCACCGCTCCCGCAGTTGCAAAAGAATGGTTAGCAACTGCCTGGCGCAGCCGTTCGGCCAACCTGGCGGCGTCCATCAGGCTAGTATCCGGCAGAATAATCAAAAACTCTTCGCCGCCCCAGCGCCCCACCACATCGCCATGCCGGACCGTTTCGTTGAGGAGTCCAACCAGCTCGATTAAAACCCGATCCCCGACCTGATGGCCATAGGTATCGTTGACAAGTTTGAAGTGGTCAATATCCAGAATGATAATCGCAAAAGGAGCTGAGCCGTTTTGGGCCCATTTGTTGTGATGTTCCAGGGTCTCATCCAGCTTTAAACGGTTGAAGCTCTGGGTCAGCTTATCGGTAATTGACAGCCGTCTTATTTCTTCCTCCATTAGTTTTCGTTCGCTGATATCCCGGGTAACCCCCAACATCCCGACAAAGCGTCCATCTTCGCTGTATATTCCGGAAACAGTCGCTTCAGTCCAAACCGTGGTGCCATCTTTGCAGGGTTGTTCCAATTCCCCGCGATAGACTTGAAAAGGCAGACCATTCTGAACCGAATTAATGGCCCGAGCCAACCCCTCATGCATCTGAACCAGTGATCCTGGACATAAGACTTCTTCCTGGGACTGAGCCATGACTTCTTCAACCGTATAGCCCCGGAGTTTTTCCACCGAAGGGCTAATGTAGGTGAAACGCCCGGTCAGATCCATGGTCCAGATGACATCTGCTGCATTGTCTGCCAGCAACCGGTGGCGCTCTTCACTCTGCTGCAGTTTCGCTTCAATGGCCTTGAGTTGAGTGATATCCCGGATTACGCTGAGAGCGTGGGGCATCCCGTCAATGCTGATTTTTTTCGATGACACCAGACCAGTATGTTGTTCATTGTTCTTGCCATAAAAACAGACCTCCAGATTCTCAACAAAGCCATTGGCTTCAAGGGTTTTAATGAAGCTTTCCCGTTGGCTGGCATCAATACAGAGATCGCTGATATTAAATAAACCGACGGTCAAATCCGCATCGGTAAATTTTGTGGCTTCCATAAAAGCCCGGTTATAGGCAATCAGGGTCCCATCGGCGACTTTGGTAATCACGGTGGCATCGGGAATAGTCTGAAACACCATTTCGAAATGAGAACGGGCTTCTTCCAGTTCATGAATGGACGACTCCAGTTTTTCGGTCATGCTGTTAAAGGCCTCGGAAAAATCGCCAAGAAAATGAACCCGCTGAGAAAAGTCGCCTGACGCAATGGTTTTGGTGATCCAGGTCAAATTCCTAAGCGAAGCCTGAAGGTTTTTTAAAGACCCCAGCACGTAACCCCGGCCGTTGATATCCTCAGACAGATTTCCGTTGCCAAGAGCTGTTGCCGAATTCCTGATGGTTTTGATGGTTTGATCAATTTCTAAAAAAGAGTCATCGTTGCTGATGTTTTCAGGGGGAATTACGCTGACTCGAAGGTCATTTAACAGGGCTTTAAAATATTCTAAAATGGATCGTGCGTCTTTACTGATCATTGCTGTTTTGTCAGCTCCCTTCATGCTATAGCTGGCTAATTATGTCTTATTGCTCGATTGCTTTGGCATGGAAACGACAAGTGCGATCCCCAGTGCACCAGCAGTCGATCTCTTTAACAACAAAAGGTTTACCAGAAAAATTTTCCAGCAGGGCCGAGATAAACCCTTCATCATAGGTACAGATCTCGTAACTATCCTCCGGCAAGCCGGAGCAATCGAGATCTTCGGAAACCGTCAAAATCAGTTCACCTTTTTCCATATCCGCTTCTTCCACCCGCAAAATACCCATACCCAGGTCTTTCAGCACCGTTTTAAGCTGACTAACAAAATGATTGAGATCATCGGTTTTCGTAATCATATGCTGATAGAAGGCATTACCAGCCAATTGTCCAGCCTCATAAAAAATTTGATCGGTTTCCTCAACCCCAACATGTTTTTCGATGATGTCTCTGAAGGTAAATTGCATCAGTCGATACACCTCAACCCGGGTGGTATTCCCCAAATTTGGACGTCCTACACCAATATCTCCCAGTAACTCCCAGGAAAATTCATATTTTCCAGCCAATTATGATGCCCTCCACTTCACGCTTCTCAATTACTAACCCACCTGTTTTGCGGCAATCGTAAATTGATTTAATTTCCTTATTTTACCACGTTAACCCGGGATCTTGTCAAGGTGCTTTAATTGGCAGCAGATCTATTTTATCGATATCGATTCTTAATTTTAAACATCTGCTATTTTGTGCAAACGATTCGTTAAAATGTTGACTTGACAATTAAAATTTCTTCCGATAAAATAGATAGCATGCTAAGTAATGGAGACGTGATGAAAACAGATCAATTTAATTTTGGTGGCTTTGTTAAACAATTGAATAACATTATGGAAATGCGCTTCAATCATTCGTTAAAACAATGGGATCTGACCTCGTCCCAATTTTCGGTGATTATGTTTCTGCTACACCATCAGGGTCAGGCAATCAACCAGAAGATGATTGAAGAAGCTTTTCGCCTCAAAGGTCCCACCGTTACCGGGATCGTCAAGCGGCTGGTGGAAAAAGATTTTATCCAGCGCCGACCCGATCCTTTGGATCGCCGGATTAATTATCTGGAGCTGACAAAAAAGGGTCTGGAACTGGAGTCGCTGGTTTGTACCGAGATAACCCGTCTGGAAACTGAGACCCTCCGGGGCATCTCACCTGAACATCTCGACCTGCTGGAGTCGCTCCTGCATCAAATTTTAGAAAACATTACCAACCAATGATTCACAGAAAGGAATTATTTTTATGAAAAACGATTTATTTGAAAAGTACCCCATCCCCAAGGCGGTGATGACCCTGGCCATTCCCACCATGCTAAGTATGCTGGTGACGATTGTCTACAACATGGCCGATACCTATTTTGTCGGTCAAACCGGTGATGCCAACCAGGTGGCCGCCGTTACCCTGACCATGCCGATCTTTTTTCTGCTGATGGCCTTTGGTAATATTTTTGGCATCGGCGGCGGCTCCTATATTTCCCGGCTCTTGGGGGAGCACCGGATTGCGGATATCAAGCATACCTCCTCCTTTGCCTTTTATGGCTCGATCGCCCTGGGCCTGATCGGAATGGTGGTGTTTCTGGTCTTTATGGATCCAATTCTGACCATTGCCGGTGCCAGCCCCAACACCATCGGTTTTGCCCGGGACTATCTGACCATTGTCGCTTATGGCGCCATCGCCATCAGTCTGCAGAATTCACTGGCCCAGATTGTCCGCTCCGTTGGCGCAGCCAAAGAATCGATGATCGGGATGATGATCGGAACCATCGTTAACATCATTCTTGATCCGATTATGATTCTCTCCATGGGCATGGGCGTGGCCGGAGCAGCCTGGGCCACCGTGATTGGAAATGCCTGCGCTGTATTATACTTTATCTACTATATTTTTAAACACAGTGATGTGCTCTCCATCGCCCCCCAGGATTTCCGGATGGAAGGCGCCATCGCCAAAAATACCTTTGCGATTGGGATTCCGGCCTCTGTCAATAACATTCTGATGAGTTTTTCAATGATCATGTTAAACAGCTTTGCCTCCGCATATGGCGATACCGTCATTGCTGCCCTGGGTGTCTCTGGCCGGGTCTTCTCCATTGTGGTCATGCTGGCACTGGGTCTGGCAATGGGTATTCAGCCCTTTATCGGCTACAATTACGCCCAGCAGAACTATAAACGGATGAATGATGCCATTAAATTCACCGGGGTTGTCGGAATGATCATGGGCACTGTGGTCATGATCGTCGCAATCCTTTTTGCCGCCCCGATTGTTACCTTCTTCATCAATGATCCGGAGGTCATCACCATTGGTGCCACCATGCTGATTATTCAAATGCTGGTCAGTCCCTTTCTGGGCCTCCAGTTTATCGTCACCACCGTCTATCAGTCGCTGGGCAAAGCCATCCCTTCGCTGATTCTGACTATTTGCCGACAGGGTCTAGCCTTTGTCCCGATTCTGATTGTAGGTTCCACGCTGTTTGGTCTGCAGGGGATCATCTGGGCCCAACCGCTGGCCGATGTTGTCTCAATTATCCTGGC
>JABNAD010000096.1_pt1 | contig 77932 bp, 53 predicted proteins | sample 7240381 | NCBI WGS metagenome assembly JABNAD01 (sample SAMN11332834, study PRJNA596920) | anaerobic digester metagenome | biome: digested sludge; isolation source: digested sewage sludge-derived enrichment culture grown on H2/CO2 | place: Germany: Goettingen
TTCGACCCCTTGAACCCCATTCAAGTGCGCTCCCAGGCTGCGCTACATCCCGACGCGAAAAGAGTAACTACGCGGAACAGCCCGGTCTGTCAACATTTTTGCAACATTATTTTGCATTTTTTAAGACTAATCCCACAAGCGGCGGAAGATACAGGGTGATATCCCCCTCATACCGACCCGGCAGGGGAGCAGTAAAATGCTCTGTTGGCGGGCTTTTTACTGCCAGATTGCCATGCCCGGCAAAGCGGATTTCGTCAGACGAAAGCAGCTCCCCATATTTCCCGGGGCATACTGCAAAGCGCAGGCTCTTTTGCGCCTCAAGCTCGTGAAAGTTGAAGGCAAAGAGCAGTTGCCCGCGCTCAAAGGCCAGCAGGCGCTTTTCTTCATGTATAAAGCGGAACATGGGCGGTTGGGAAAAGTCCTCAATGTGGCTTTGCACAAGGGCGAGCATCTGCCTGTCCCATGCGGCTAGGGAGTGATATTTCAGCCCCGGGTCGTCAGCCAGCCGCCATTGGCGGTGCGCGTGTTTTTCCGCATCCAGCCATTCGGGATGCCCGAATTCGCAACCCATAAAGTTCAGGTAGCCCGCATCCGCCGTTGCCAGCGTTATAAGCCGCATAAGCCGATAGAAGGCCAGCCCGCGCGATATGTTCCAGCTTTCGGCCTTGTTGCCCATATGCCCGTACATGGCATCGCCCAGCAACCGCCAGATCATGGCATCGCTGCCGTTGATGTGCTGGTCGTGGCATTCCACATAGCTGATGGTGCGGTCGTAGGGCCGATGGTTGGTCATTTCATACCACAGGCTACCCATGTCGCGCGGCTCTTCAATGCATTTGGCCCAGTAATCGGGAATACCCATGGCAAAGCGGTAATCAAAGCCAAGGCCGCCTTGCTCCGGCGGGCAGGTCAGCCCCGGCATGCCGGAAAATTCTTCGGCAATGGTCATGGCTGATGGGGCAAGCTCATGCGTGAGGGCATTGGCAAGATTGAGATACAGCTCCCCGTTCACATCGGCGCGGGGTAGGCCGTTTTTGCCGTAAAAGCAGCGCCCCACGTGCGAAAAGTCGTCATCCTCGCCAAAATCCGCATAGAGCATGTTGCCCACGGCATCAAAGCGAAAGCCGTCCACGCGGAATTCTTCCAGCCAGTAGCGGCAGTTGGAGAGAAGAAAACGCCGCGTTGCCTCCTGACTGAAGTCAAAGGATGGCGTTCCCCACTGGTTTTGCTGCCCGGTAAAAAAGTACCTGCTGCCATCATACTGCGCCAGCCCTTGCTCCGTGTTGGCGCTGGCGTGGCCGTGGGGCACATCTAGTATCACCGCAAGCCCCAGGCCGTGCGCGGTGTCCACAAGCTCCTTAAAGCCGTCCGGTGTGCCGTAGCGCGAGGACGGCGCAAAATAGCTGCTCACCTGATAGCCGAATGATTTGTACAGCGGGTGCTCCAGTATGCCCATGAGCTGCACCGCCGTGTAGCCGCAAGCCTTGATGCGGGGCAGGATGTCTCGGCAAAAATCCGCATAGCTGCCCACGCTGTCGCCCTTGTGCGCCTGCGCGGATTGCGCCATGCCCACATGGGCCTCGTAAATACGCGGAAAGGCCTGACGGACAGGGCGGCGATGCTTGAAGCGGTAGGGTTCATCCGGCAGCCACAGGCGGGCGCACCATTGCTCCGGTACAGCCGCGTTCTGTTCCACCCAGTTGGCAAAGGCTGGCACGCGCTTGAGGGCCTTGCCGGGGTGCTGCGCGTCCTGCGCTTGCGCGGGGACAAGCCGCAACTCCACATAAGTGCCGTGTTGCAAGGCATCGCCGGGCAGTTCCAGTTCAAAAATGCCGTCTGTACGGCGCTCAAAGCGGTATTTGGCGTGACGCTGAAAGTTCAGTTTGTCGGTGGTGAGCCACAGGCTTTCGGCATTGGGCATGTATTCGCGCCAGCGCCAGATGCTGCCTGCGGGTGTTGACTGGCGGTGCGCGCCAAAGGTGAGGTGCTGACCAGCGTAGGCGCGCAACGAACCATAGCGGGTGCGTATGCGCTCAATTTCAGCCGTATAGGCCTTGGTGCGGCGTTGAATGAAGGGGCGGTACTGCTCCAGGGCAGGGTCATCCAACGGACTGCCGGGAGAAGCGGAAAGCATGGCGGATCTCCTGTTTATGGTTGCCCGAAAGCGGCGGGCGCAGGCTCGTCATGCATTGCCCGTCCGGCCCGGAAGCCGGACGGGCACAAGGGCCATTGCTGGCCCGGAAGCGTCAGTTATTTGCAGCAGGCGCGCCAATCCTTGGCCGAAAGTTCTGCAAGGCATTCCACCAGAGCCTGAGTGCCCTTGCTGCCCTGGCCCTTGGCCTGCATGATGCGGTAAAGCTGATCAGCCAGGGTGATGCCGGGGAGCACAAGCTTCATGCGGCGGCATTCGTCAAGGCAGAGGCCCAGATCCTTGATGAAGTGGTCGATGAAGAAGCCGGGGGCAAAGTCGCCCTTGAGCATGCGGCGACCAAGGGTATTCATGGCAAAGCTGCCGCCGGAACCGGCAACCACGAGCTCCATCCACTTGGCAACGTCAAGGCCTGCTTCCTGCGCAAAGAGGAAGGATTCGCAGGTGCTGATCATCACGCCAGCAATAGCGGCCTGATTGGCAAGCTTGCCCTTCTGGCCAAAGCCAGCGCCGCCACAGTGCAGAATGTTGGTGCCCATCTTGTTGAAGCAGGGCAGTACGCGCTCGTAAGCCGCGTTGTCGCCGCCCACAAAGATGGAGAGCTTGGCATCGCGCGCGCCCACGTCGCCGCCGGTAACAGGGGCGTCCAGCGATTCGCAGCCTTGCTTTTTGGCGGCAGCGGCAATGCGCTCGGCCAGCACGGGGCTGGAGGTGCTCATGTCGCACACAATGCCGCCAGCGGCCAGGCCGCGCAGCACGCCGTTTTCGCCCAGCGTCACTTCTTCCACATCGTGGGGATAGCCCACAATGGTAAAGACCACGTCAGAGGCTTCGGCCACGGCGCGGGGGGTATCGGCCCACTTGGCGCCCTTGGCGAGCAGAGGTTCGGTCTTGGCTTTGGTGCGGTTATATACGGTCAGCGGCCAGCCGGCTGCCTGAAGGTGCCCAGCCATCGAAAGGCCCATAACACCCGTGCCAATCCAGCCAATACGCATTTTGTCAGCCATTGATTCTCTCCTTTTGTCTACTGAAAACGGCGTTCAAGGATTGCTTTCTGCATGGCCTCGCGCGAAACGGTTTTGTTTTTGCGCACCGCGTCCACGTGGAGCCGATACAGTTCAAGGTTTCGATGCATGTTCTCGTTGAAGGGGTCATTGCCGCTGAAATCCTTTGCAAGGGATGCATCTGCGGCGGCAAGAACTTCTGGAGCAAGCAACGCGCTTTCTTCTACCTTGCTGCGGTAAAAGGTGAGGGACTTTTCAATGCTCGTATCAAGCATCACAAGGCCCCTGTTGGCAGTATCCAATATCTGCTTGAGCTTTTCAAGGGCCGCCCCCTTGGCGGAAGCCTTTTCACGCTCCATACTTTCGATTTGCGTTTTCAAACTGTTACGTCTGCTGGAGTAATTTCTTATGGTTTCGATCATATATACGCCGGTACGCAGCAGCGATTGCGCTTCAAGCTGTTTCTGGCGTTCCAGCATGATATTGTTTTCCTTGATGGTATTGCGCAGATCCTGAAGATTTTTGCGGGATGCCTCATCCGGCGCGGCTGCCAGCAGGCGGTCGAGTTCATCAAGAGGATTACGGGCGGTCTGACCGTCCTGCGCCAGCGGGGCCAGTTTTTCGCCAGCCTTGTTCCATTCCGCGGTCAGTTCCTGCGGACGCCCGCCGCCGGGGGTGTTGATACCCGATATTACGGGGCGAAAGCCCAGATCGCGGGCGTGTGCGGGGCCGTCTGTGAGAAAGAAGGGCATTTCTTCCCTGCGGCCCGGCAGAATCTCCGCATCGCCGGAGAGGAAGGAGCCACCCTTGCGCACAAATCCGCCAGCAGAGCCGTGCAAACGGCCAGCCATTGAAAAGCGAAAGGCATCCAGCACCATTTCCGCCGCATTGCCAGCGGTGTCGTAAATGCCAAGCGGATTGGGCTTGCGCGAGCCAATGTTTGCCATGCCCTCGGCCCGTGCACCCTGTTCCGGCCTGTAAACGGCGTAGTCGGCCTTGTTCTCCCCTGTGGGCAGGGCAAAAAAATCCTCCTGCAACAGCAGTTGGCTGCCAGCAGTCTGCCCGCCGCGCGCGGCGTACTCCCATTCCGTTTCTGTGGGCAGGCGCACAAAGCCCACATTGCGCTGGTCTCCGGCAAAGCGCGGCAACGAATCGGGGGCGTTCTGCAAAAGCCAGGTTGTGTAACGGCGGGTAAAGTCCACGGCATCGTACCAGCTCATATCCGTAGCGGGGCGGGCCGCTTCCGCGCCAGGGTTCGCAGTATCAGGGCAGGCATTGTCCATCACGGCATGCCATTGCAGGTTGCTGACTTCGTACTTTGCCACAAGGTAAAAGTAGTTCTGCCCTTGCGGAGCCAGCTTGCGCCACGCGGCGGGCAGGTCTTCAAGCGTAAAAGCGCCGGAAAGCGCGGTGTTGTATCGCCGGTCGTAGAAGGCTCTGTCCTGATGAGCGCTGTCGTCCACACCGGGGCGCATGGGCATATCCCACAGCAGGCCCTTGGCAGGAACTGCCACCAGCTTGAAAACCATGCTCAGGCCGCAGGGCATGGGCAGGATGATGTCGTTATCCGCCGGTTTGGGATTATAGGCGTCAGCCGTGCTCACATCGGCCTTGCGGGCCAGAGCCGCCAGAGCGAATTGCGAGGCGCAGGGGGCAAGGAGCAGGGCGCAGCACACAGCGGCGGCAAAGCCCCACTGCAAGGGCGCGAAATTGCGGATGCGCAGATCAGATTTCACGGATAACCTCCGAGGGTTCAACGCGGGCAGCCCGCAAGGCAGGGGCAAGGGCGGCCAGCAGGGCAAGCCCGGAAACTGCGGCAAAGGCCAGCGCAAAATGCTCTGGCAGCAGAAGGCATACCTGCTCCATGCCGGTAACGCTGGCGCTGAAAAGCTTGTTGATGGCAAAGGCCGCCACCCCGTACACGCCGGAAGCCAGCGCCGTGCCTGCAAGAGCTGTGAGCAACGATTGCACCAGCGGAAACAGCATCAGCTTGCCAGTGGTGAAGCCGTGAAGCCGCAGCAGGCCGAGGACGCGCTCCTTGCGTTTGATGCCAGCCAGAACGCTGCTGGCGGTGGATGCCAGAAAGCCAATGGCCGTTGCCGCACAAATGAGGGCAAATATCAGGTTGAGGGCGCGGGCAAGGGCTGTGACCTGCTCGATTTCTTCCGCATGGGTGTACACATCAAGCTTTTGGGCGGCAAACGCCTCCCGCAGTGGCATCACATGGTCAAGGCCGCGGGCGTACAGGCGGAATCCGGGGTAGACGCGCTCGCCCTGAGGGCGTGGTTCACCTGTCCAGCCGTTCTGCGCTCCCAGTTCGGGCACGGCGCGGCCATCACGGTAGTCTTCCGTTGCTTCCATGAGGGGTAGGGGCACGTAGGCCACATCCTTCTGTTGGGCCGCCAGAGGCAGCACTGCCGCCACACGCAGGGCCACGCGGGCAGTCTGCACCTTGCCCTGAAAGCGCCGTTCAACCTTTCCATTAAGGGTGTCGCCCTGTTTGAGGTGCAGCTTTTCCGCCGCTGAGGAAGACAGGGTTACGCCAATGGCTTCTGTGTCTGGCGATTGCGGCATGGTCGGCACCGCAGCGCCAAAGCGCAGCAACAGGGGATCGCCCTCGGCTGTTGGCTCCAGCGAGGCCACAAGCACAGAACGCGCATCGCCATTGTTCGTGCTCAGATCCATGGTGGCGGCAATGGAGCGCGTGCGCGGCAGCACAAAGGCCACATCCGGGTGGGCTGCCAGTTTGGCAAGATATTCTGGCGTGTATCTGCCGCTTATGACGGGTGAAATTTCAAGATTGCGGGGATCGTTGCGCAGGCGCTCGGTGAGGGTTTGCACCACGCCAAATTTTACGCCGTAGAGCACCAGCAGGGGAGTAAGCACCGCTGCCAGCCCAAGCACGGCGCAGGCCGAGAGCAAAAATTCGTGCCAGTAGTCCTTGCAGGCCAGCCGCAGCATGGTTGTCCAGGTATTCGCCGCCATGATCAGGCCGCCCTCCCTGTCCAGTGGAGGATAGACGCGCTGCCGCCCTTGTCCTGTTCCACACGTACCGGCGCGAGCACAAAGCCAGCCTGACGCGCCTGCTCAAGGTTGTGCGTGACCATGACCACCGTAATGCTCAGCTGGCGCGCCAGCTCCGCAAAAAGTCGCAGCACGTTGGCTGCATGGCCGGGATCAAGCGCGGCTGTGGGTTCGTCCGCCAGTACGACCGATGGCCCGTGCGCCAGCGCCGAGGCTATGGCGACCCGCTGGCGTTCGCCTACGGAGAGCGTTGCCGGGTAATGCCCCAGTAAATGCCCAATGCCAAGCCGATCAACAATGGTTGTGATGGCCTCCTGCCGCTTGGCAAGTGTGCCGAGGCTCTTGCAGCGAAGCACAATATTTTCCCGCGCGCTCAAAAAGGGCAGCAGCCCGCCTGTTTGCAGCACATAGCCAAGATGGTGCAGGCGCAGCAATGCCAGGGCATCTGTGCCGCCGCTACGCCACGCGGTCAGAATATCCGTGGAGGCCCCGGCCTGCGGGCTGAACGCAAAACTGGCTGCCGCACTGGCGGGATGGGGCAGGTTGCCTTGCCCTGATCCGGTGGCTTTGTGCGGTAGGGCAAAGCCCTCAGGCGTCATATCCGGGCTGAGGGCGCAGGCCAGCATATCCAGCGCGGTGCTTTTGCCGCAACCGCTGGGGCCAACCAGAGCCAGCAGACTGCCGCGCGGCACGTCAAGCTGCTCTATGCGCAGGCGAAAGCCCTCGTCGCCGGGTCGGGTTTTGCCAATATTGCGCAGGCTGAAAACCATGTCGGACATTAAAACTCCAAGCATTGCGGCGGGCCGCAGACTTTTGCTGTTGCCCGTCTGCAGTCCCATTGCGTGCCCGTTTGGGCCAAGACCATGAAAAACTCTGTTTCCTGCCTGGGGAAGGGAGCCTTTTATCAAGGGCGTGTACGCTTCTGGTACTCAACCTGAATAAAAAGGCTTATCTGGCGCAGGCAGGGGACACAAAGCCCTAGGGCAGCATGCTCAGCGGCACACGGTAAACCCAGTCGCCGGGGTTGGCCTGGCCGAAGCTTTCCCAGTTGGCGCGGTCGCGGTCATATTCCTCATACCGGGCAAGCCGGGATTTGAGGCGGTTGATAAAGGCCGTCTGCTCGCCCACGCTCATGCGGTACCAGTCTTCCTCGCGCAGCAGCATGACGTCGCTCTTGTAGGGCAGGCCGTCCAGAAATTCTGAAAGCACGCCAAGCTCGGCCAGATTTTTGCCCTGCGTGGGCATGTTGGGGTCGCGGGCCATGCGGGTTGAGGCAGAAAGCACACCCTGGAAAAAGTCGCGCGCGTCAGTCTTTTTTGTGCGCTCGGCATTGTCGATAATGGCCTTGAGCTGGGCGCTCAGGTCGTTGAGCTGGTTCTTGGTCAGCAGCACGGCCACGTCAACGCAGGGTGTCTGCCTGCTTTTGGCAAGCTGGTTCAGATCCATGTCTGCAATCCAGGAATTTACCACGGACGGCGCGGCATTTTCACGCGCCTTGCCAAGGTATTCAAGCTGCATGGCATAGCCGAGGGTCGCTGCCAGATTGGCGGCCTGATCCTCCGCTGAAGCCGTCTGCGGCTTCTCGTCCTTGGGCTTGGTCATGATCTTGCCTTCGGCGGTGTTCTTGACCATATCGAGCATGCCGGTTGCCAGAGTCTTGGTGATGGCGGCAAACTGCTCCGCGCCCTTGGCGGGCGTAGGCGCGGACACCACCAGATAGTTGGAGCGGTTGCCCGAAAGCTTGCTCAGCGCGCGGTAGCTCTGTTCCGCATAGGCGTGGTTGGCGTTGCCGCCGGGGCTTTTGAGGTGCAGTGCGGTAATCCAGATGCCCTTTTGCCGGGCAAAGTCGTTGACTTCGCTCGGGCCCATGGCCACAGAGGCAAACTTGTCGCCGCTCTTGAGCGGGCCTGCATCGGTGATCAGCAGGATAAGGCGCGAGGAATAGTCGCCCCAGTTCAGGCCTTCAACGGCCTTGTACACGCCGGCCAGCGAATCCTCGTTGAAATCGTGGCTGGAAACCTTGGCTTCCTGCACTTTTGAGAGCTTGTCTTCAAGGCTTTTGCGGTCTTTTGCCGTGGCAAAATCGCTCACAACCTCGGTGGTGTATTCCAGACCGGGCGTTGCCTTGGTGCTGCTGCGAAAGGCCACAACGGCAAAGCCAACATTGTCGGTCATGTGGTCTTTTTCAATCTTGTCGTATATCTGACGAACCACGTTCAGGCTCTGGTCGATATAGGGCTTCATGGAAATGGTGGTGTCGATGACAAGGGCAATGCCGGTCTTGGGCGGGCCGTTCTTGCCGTCCTTGTTCTTGCCGTTGCCGGGGTCTATGGAGGCCACCCGCAGGAACTTGACGCCGTCAAAGGGGTCTTTCATGTCCAGTATGGGCATGAGGTAAAAGCGCTTTTCTGACACTGCGCCCTGCGCGTCCGACGGCTCGCTGGCAAGGATGGGCATGGTTTCCGGCGCGGGCTGGTTGCTCTGCCGCAGGCTTGCTGCCTGCGCTTCAAGGGCATCAAGCCTTTTTTCCATGTCTGACGCGGCGCACAGTTCGTTCAGCCCGCTTTCCGTCTTGAAAAACAGCACAGGATCGCGCCCGGTGCGGGGCGTGAACAGCAGGGTGAGCGACTGGTTCCAGTCCGTAGCCTTGGCGGCTTCCATCCAGCCCTCGGGCTGCGCGGTGGAAGCGCCAACCTGAATGTACGCATCCTTGCGGTCATAGACGTACATAACCGTAAAGGGCACCACGCTTTTGCGCACCACTGCGCCATCGGCCTTTGGCTCGGCCAGCAGGGCCGCGCCGGGATGGCTGACCACCCGCTGGAACAGCGTTTTTTTACCCTGCTGCAACAGGGGCGCGGCAGAAGCGGTGGAAACAGTGCCAGCAAGGCAGACGCCAAGGCCCAGCACCAGCAGGGCTACAAGGCAGCAACGGCGAAACAGGGGCATGCAGTGCATAGTGAACTCCTCGCGGAATACAGCAATTCCAGGTCAAATTGCTCGGGGCCGCGTTTATTGCCAGTTTTGCAGCAGGGAGCGCGCCTCGGCATCACCCTTGGCCTCAAGGGCGCGGGCGTGTTCTTTCAGCGTGTCCAGCGCCACCTTGGCCTGAGACTGGCCCTTTTGCAGGGCCTGATCGTACCAGCGCTTGGCCTGCGTGAGGTCGGCGGGGATACTGCCGCGCGGCAGGGTGCTGGCCGGGTCGTAAAACTGACCCACAAGGAACATGGCTTCGGCATCGCCTTTCTGCGCGGCGTCTTCCAGCAGCAAAAATGCGGCGTCGCTTTCTTCCGGCTTGGCGTCGGCCTTGCGCAAGGGCTTTGCCATGGCAAGGCTCACGTCGGGCAGTGCCTGCCCGCGCAACTGTTCGCGCGCCGAGGCCAGGGGAGAAAGCGGCTGCTTGGCGGCATCCGCCCCTTGCTGCCCGGCGTCTCCGGGCTTGGGCTGGGCCTGATCAGCGCTTTGGGGCTTGTCCGCATTCTGCGTCTGCTCGGGAGGCGTGGGCAGGGGGGCTTTTTCCGGCTCGCGCAGCAGGAACCACCACGCGGCAACGCCTGCGGCAATGGCTGCAAGCACGAGCAGGAGCACAAGCCCGGCCTTGCCACCGGATTTGCCTTCTTCCTTGCTTGCCATTTCAAGTGGGGCTTCCTGCTGCTGGGGCGCTTGCGGCTCCTCAAAAGCCAGAGGCGGCTCCGGCGATTCCAGCACTGGTTCCGGCTCCGGCTCGGGAGCGGGCGATGCGACAGGCGGGGGAGTCAGCGGAGCGCCAGCGCCCATGCCATGCCCGCCCGCAATGTTGGAATATACGAGCGATTTTACGGCAAGGGCGCAGCTGCCCACGCCGCGCAGGCAGATACGGTAGGCATCGAGGTTGTCCACCTCGTCCACCACCGCAGGGCCAACGGCCAGCCGCAGGCTGCCTCCGTCATTATCCCAGGCATCGGGGGTGAGCAGGGTTTCGCTCTCCTGCCAGCCAAGGGGGCCAAGGCATTTGCCGTCAGATGCCCGCAGCAGGGTAAAGCCGGGTTCGCTCACATCGCCTGCGTCAAAAATCTCGATGATGCCGTTGCCGGGGCCGCGCCCGGTATCGGCTGAAATGCTGGCGCGCATGGGTTATCCTTTGAAGGCCTGCAAAAGTTCGCGCAGGCGGTTGTTCTGTTCAGGGTTGACGCTCTGCTGGCCGTCAAAATCCACATTGGCCATAACGCTATAGGCCATGGCGCGCAGCCAGTCCGTATACCACAGGCGGTCATAGGGCGATTCTTCCTCGCCGATGCGGGGTTCTCCCTTGATTTCCTGCGGTGGGTCAAACAGGGGCACGCTTTTGCCGCCAAAAACAACGGTGCGCCGCGTCTGATCCTTGAAGCGTGGGTCAAAGCCCCACCAGTCCACAAAGGCGTTGATGGCGTCCGCAGCAAGGCTCACCTGCTTCCACACGAGGCGCTCGCGGGCCATGTTGCTGAATGCCGAAGAACGGCGCAGCTCAGCCTCCAGATTTTCGCGCAGCTTGCAGCGCGCTGCGGCCTGCACCAGCTCGTGGCAGAACTGGTCAAGTTCCTTGGCGGGCAGGCCAAGCTGGCCCCTGACTTCCACATCGTTGCAGAGGTCGCGCAGCCGCCCTGTCCAGTGATCCATGACCATTCCGGCAAAGACCTGGGCGCTGTCCTTGGCTTCCGCATCGGCGGCGTCTGACGCTGGTGCTTGCACGGGGGCGTCGTCGCCAAAAATGTCGCCCAGAATATCGTTGGCGGAAACACGCGCACCCACAACTTGCGCAGGCGCGGCGGCCTGGCCTTCATCCGGGCTTTGGCGGGCGTTGAGGCAGATTTCGTACAGGTCAAAGTCGCGCACCTGAAGGCGGCGCAAAAATTCGCCAAAGAGCTGCCTTTCCGCAACCTTGGCCATCTGCGAAACCAGCAGGCGCGAGAGCTGTTCCTTTTGTCTGCGCAGTTCTTCCCTGTCGTCCGTGCGGTAGAAGGGCGCAAGCCCGGTGCGCAGGCGTTCGCATTTTTCGGCAAGGCTGCCGCTGATCTGCTGCCGCTTGAGTTCGGGGTTGCACAGGGGCCGCAGGCTCTGGCGCAGCAGGCCCACGCCGCCGTCGTTGAGCGTCATAGCCGCCTGCCAGGCCCGTTCCGGGTCAGCCACATGCTTCTGCACCAGTGGCGATTGCATGAAGGACTGGCGCACTTCTTCCACAAAGGCCTGTTGTTCCTGCCGGATGCCGGTTTCGCGCCTGTCGGCGTAATCGAAAATGGCCTCGCACAAAAAGTTGGGATTGCGCAGCAAAAAGACATTGTTGAAGGGGTGCGTGCCGTCCCAGTTTTGCGGCCAGTCGTGCACCTGACCGAAAAAGTTCACCAGCGAAGATTCCAGCCGGGTTGTCCAGCGGGTTTCCACTGAGGGCGATCCGGCTTTTTTTTCAAACTCCATGTCCATCTTGGTGAGCACAAAAAAGAGCGCTGGCGCTTTACTGGCGCGCATTTCAGGCGTTTCGCCGTGGGTGGAGCATATCCATTCATACACGGCCTGCGGCAGATCCTGCACTTCCTGCGTGCTGGGTCCGATGCAGAGCAGCATGCTGGTGAGCTCTTTTTCCTCGCGGTAGCGCTCAAAAAGGTAGGCCACCTTGCCGCGCAAAAAGAGTTCCTTGAGCATGTCCTTGCGACTGTCCAGCGCGGCGCGCAGATCGCTGAATTTGTAGCGCGCGCGGTAGCCGGGAAAGTCCAGCAGGTCGGTGTGGTCAAAAAAATCGTCCGGCTTTTCACGCATGTAGATGGTGATTTCCGCCGTGAGGGCCGTCACCAGCGCGCGCGGCAGGTCAGCCTTGCGGCCCTCCGCGCCCACAAGGGTCAGCATGTCTGTGGGCGGCTCGTTGAGGCCCTGCAACCGCGCCACGTCAATAATGCTGTTGCTGCGGGGGATGAGCGCGTCAATGGCGCAGCATGCTTCGGCAGCGTTGCCAAGCTGGCGCAGGGCCGCGCCAAGCTGAATATACACTGCCTGAAATTCCGGCACGCTGTCCCAGATCAGGCCCACAAGGCGGGCACGGTCTTCCAGCTCCAGACGGGGGGCCAGTTCCATGGCCCGCACCCAGTAGCCGTTCTGGAGCATCTGCACTCTGGGGCGCGAAATGAAGTTTTTGTTCACATAATCGCGCAGTTCCTCCACATCGTCCACGCTCATGCCGCCGGGTACGGGCGCAGACTGGGCGCGGCCCTGGAGGCTCTCCAGCTCCTTGGCGAGGGCCTCGGCATTGGGGGCGTCCTTGTGGTCGCAGTCCGCATAGTAGGTATTGGCGAGCACGCGGGCCACGTCAGTTTCTGAAAGCAGACGCAGACGGATGGGGTAGGCCTCTGTAACGCCCTCGGGCGGCGTGGTGGTAAAGCGCGTAACCAGCCCCGTGGATTCCTTGCCGCCCTCGGGGTTGATATCCTTGATGAAATTGAAGGTCTGACCGCAAAAATCGGCCAGAAGCACCTTGTCCGCATCGCTGGCAAGAGCCGAGATAAGGTAGGACTTGCCCGACTGGCTGGGGCCAAACACGCCCACGCACATCTTGCGGCGGGCAGCCTGCTCGCACTTGCCGAAAAAGCGGGCCGCATGGCGCAGATCCTTTTGCAGGGCCGCGCGTTCGTTGCCCACAAGTTCGGCATTGTCCTGAAGCCATGCCCCTGCGGAACGCGAAGTCTCCGCCAGTTCGCGGCAGTGCCGCGCTAAATCCATATCCTGCTGCTGCATAACCATCCTCAATTATCCGGCGTCGGTGACAATGCCCGTATCCAGCCAGTAGCCTTCGTCCAGTTTCAGGGTTTGCAGGCGGATTTCAAGATCGCGGCGGTCAACGCTGCGCTCCTGGCAATCCACGATGGAATCAATGCGGAACTCGCCCTCGCTGCGGCGATCCTTGTCCGTCTCGCTGCGGATATCTTCCTCATCCAGGGCATCGGCAACGCTCAGGCTGACCTCAACCCGGTAGGGCAGCCGGCCCGAAGCACGGGAGCGGGCTTCCTCCGTGGCAAAGGTCAGCAGATGGTAGCGGGTGGTGGGCCAGCGTTCGGCATCCAGCTGTCTGTAGCCGATGGAAAGCGGCCCGCTGAAGGCCACGGCGCGGGTTTTGTCCGTGCCGTCCTTGCTGTCCACATCCACGGTAAACCAGACCTTGGGGCGCTTGAGCTGGCTGTTGATGTCCATCTCGCCGATATAGCGCGCGGTGGACGTAAGCTTGAGCGCGCCGGAGTCAAAGGAAAAGCCTTCCAGATGCCCATCGGCCAGCGCACAGAGGATGGCCCCCACCACAACCGTGGTTTTGGGGTCGGTAATGCGGCCCTGCGCATCGGCAAAGGGATACCACGAGCCAGCATGATAGCGCCGCATGGGAATGATCCTGTCTGGCGGTACGGGCAGTTTGGCAAGCACTGTGGCGATAACGCCGTTCCACGAACTGGGCCGCCCAGTGAGCAGCAGCACATCGCAATCGTACATGTGCACCACTTCGCACAGGGCGGAAAGCGTTGAGCCAAGCGTGCTGCGGATGGTTTCTTCCACAGCGGCCTGATTGACGCTGATGGGCACATCAAGAATGTTAAAGCTTTGGATGAAGGATGCGGAGCGCCGCACCATTGCCTTAACATCCCGCAGTGTTGCAGGCTGAGGCCGTGGCGCGAGGGCTGCCGGGCTGAAGCGGGGCGAATCCGCTGCGGGCTTTGCCGCAGATGGTGCGGCGTCCGCCGCCGTGTCTGCCGCAGCATCAGCCGTTTCTCCGCTGCCCACCGGGTCAGGCTCAAAAAAGTCGCCCAGTGTACAGTTAAAGACGCTGCCGCGCAGGTCGGGATTTTCGCAGGTTGCCAGCAGCCCCAGGGCAACGGGCACGGCAATCTGCCGCACCAGCCGCACCCTTGTATTGCGGTCTTCCTGCGACATACCGATGGAGTCGCGCCCAAAAAGCTGCCCCAGAAGCGACCTCGGTTCTGCAAGGCCTTCGCGCGCCAGCGCCTGACCAATGGCCGGGATCACATGGTTGGCCACAACCTCGCGAAGCACTTCATCGCCCGCAATGTTGAAGCCGTCCCTGAATTCCGTATGCGGCTTGATGCGCGCGGTGTCGCCCTCGCCGCTGGCAAGTTCGAAGGTGGTGATGGAAAGGTCGGTTGTGCCGCCGCCAATATCAATGGAAGCCATGCGGATGCACGGATGGTTGGCGCAGGCCTCGCGCGGCTTGCCCATGAGGCGGAACAGATGGTGCGCGTCGCCGTGCTGCTTGACCGCAAGCTCGTTGTAGAGCAGCACAAGCTGCGAGCAACTGGCTTCGTCCCAGTCGCAGCGCACTTGCGGGCTTTGGCGGTAATCGCCCGTGAGGGTGCGGGTCTGTAGCCGGGGGGCGTACCACTGGCTCCAGCCAAGGGCGTCCCACACCACGCGCACGGCCCACGTGACCCAGCGGCGGAAAATACGTTTTTCCGCAACGGGCATGGCCGTAGGCACCGTAAAAATGAGCCTTCTGAGCCTGCGTGGCAGGTTGGGCAGTTCACGGCGGGCGCGCGTGGCAGGCGAATTGATGGTTACAAGGGCCTGAGTCAGGATTTCGCCCAGCATGAAGAGCATGAGAGACGAGCGCGTAAACAGCGATTCAAAAATTGGCTCAGGCTGCTGCTTTTGCAGGGCAGGGCTCTTTTTGAACATGGGGTCGTCAAAGCACGAAAGCGGCGTGCCCTGCGGGTTCAACTGGCGCGGAAACAGCCCACGGCTGACCATGGGTTCTGACTTGCCGCCAGTGTTGTAGCGCCAGCTCTGCTGCCAGGGGCGTTCGTCCCACAGGTAGCGCTTGGGGCTGGACATGCCTGTCGTGCCCTCTGCGCACACGGCCTGCGTGGCAAGGCGGGCGGCTTCCGGCCCGATGCGCACGGCAGAAGGCCAGGCAAAGGCCGGAGTCTGGCGGCCCGAACGGCGCGAAAGCGCATCGTTACCAAAGGCCGCATCCACAAATTCCACACGCGTTTCAAAGGGGTCGGAATAGATGTGTTCCGGCTGGCTCAGATCGCGCAGTTCAAGCAGGTAACTGTCGTTGAGATTGGTGATGCGTTGGGGCAGGGTTTCCACCAGAATGCCCGTGGTGCGCGAATTGCCGATATCCAGCACAAGATCCACATCCACAGGGGTGTCGCGGTCGGGATTGATGACCTGAGCCGCCAGATCGTTGAGCGCAAGGCGCACCACGTCAAGCCATGTGAGGTAGGAGGCCAGATGCTCCAGCACGTAGGGGTAGCCATCGTGCCATGCACCGCGCCCTCTGTGCTGCGACTGCTTCCACGCATCATAGAGGCCGTTGAGCCATTCATCCACCCAGGCCGCGTTGAGAAACCACGAATTGTCGCGCACAAGGTGGGCCAGCATGAAATGCCCGTGGGCCGTCACATCCTGAGGCGAAAGGGCATGGTACTGTTCGCCCTGAGCGGGGCGGTCTTCCACATTGGTGTCAAACATGAGCACCACGCGGAGCTGGCCGGGGTGCCTTTCTGACCGCATAACCCGCGCCCGCGCCCAGTTGGAAGGGCCGCATTCAAAGCGCTTGCCGCCGTCCGGCCAGGGCTGGTCGAGCGTGCGCAAAAAGGGAATGGGCAGCCAGTGCCCTTCCCAGGCATCCAGCGCGCGGCGGGCCTCAATGCTGTAGTCCTCATCGCAGGGCAGGCCGCTCAACTGGTCGATAAAGCCGTTTTCCGTTTCTGTCAGGCAGCGCAGATAGTGGGTGTAGCGCGTCTGCTCGTCGGATTCTTTCTTTTTTTCTTCGCGAAAATACCGCCGCAGTCTTTTGACGGCATCTTCGGGCATGGAGAAATCAAGAAACTGCGGGCAGCCGCCGGGAATAATGCTGACCGGCGAAAGGTAACGGGGTATGACATCCATCATTATTTCCTTTTAAAACGGGCATCCCACTTGAGATTGGCCCCGCCAAGCTCTCTGCCCTTGCACTGGGTGGTGTTTTCCTGTCCGGTACATTCAACCTTTTGCGGAACATAGGTGCCGCCACGCGGGCAACGGGCCTGACTGGAATCAAACTGCAACTGGTTGCCCTGAAAGCGCGCCGAAGCCGAACCACTGCACACCTGACCATTACGCTCGCGCACAAGGCGGCGTCCCTTGCCGCTCTTGTCAAAGCAGTATTCTGCAATGATCGGCTCGTTGGAGGGGTGCGAATACAGGCCGGTTTCGCTTGTCCAGCAGCCCTCAAGGAAGCTCAGATCGTTCTTTTTGGCCGCATCTTCAGGAATGGCAAGGTTGTCATTCTTCTTGGGCGCGGGCTTGGGCGGCTCCTGCGGTTTGGGGTCTTCCTTGGGCAGGGGCTTGGGCTCCTGTTTGGGTTCAGGCTTCGGCTTGGGCTTGGGAGCTTCCGCCACCTTGGGCGGCTCCACGGGCGTTTCGCCAAGGAAGGGTTCCACCACTTCCGGATCGGGCTTGGGTTCTTCCTTCTTTTCCTCAACCTTGGGGGGCGTTACCGGCGGCGCAACAGGCTTGCACAGGGCCGCGCGCTCCTGCAACTGACGCCACAGGAGGGCAAGCTGATCTTCGTTGGCGGCGGCCTTCTGCTTTTCGGCCTCCAGAGCGCTGCGGTCAACGGGCATGCAGCCCGAAGGCAGAGGAGAAGGCAAAAGCCCCAGCGCCGCGCCCAAAAGCCAGAGCAGGAGCAGCAAGAGCAGGAGCGGCAGCAGCCATGGCAGGCACCCGCTGCGCGGCGGCACAGCCACAGGTACAGCAGCTACAGGCGCAGGCGGCGGGGGAGGCGGCAGCACGCCGCCAAGACGGGTGAGATCCTGCGGTTGCGCGCCAACGCTACCGGGGGCAAAACCCCAGTTGATAAGAACAGGGCGGCCATCCACAGACCATATGTCTTCGTCTGCCGGGTGTTGCAGGGCAAGCCGCAGCAACTGGCCCGAAAGGGCCTGCCGCGCCTGCGCGTCTGCAGTGAGGTCGCTGGACAATCCGGCAATATCAGAGGCCAACGTGCCCGCACGGGCGCGCAGGGCCTGCGCATCCTGCTCCGAAAGTTCCGCAAGAGGAACCGCCGGGCCGTTGCCTTCGGCATACCAGTCAACGCTGTTGCCCTCGGCATTGTGCTGCGGCTCGGCGAGCAGGGCGGCATGCTCCGGCCCGAGCTTTTGCAGCAGGATGGATTTCAACTGTTCATAGCAGTCGGTGGCAAATATGCCCTGGCTGGCAAGCGCGCGCATCTGACCGCGCAGACTGACCGCAATGCGGGTACTCATGGCTTGCCTCCGGCGGCTTCACTGCTCTGGGCCATGGTGACGGGAACGCCCGCCGAGTGTAAAAACGCTGCCAAGCTTGTGCTGACAATGGCGAGGCTGGATTGTCTGTAGGAGGCATCGTCCAATTTGATAAAGGTGTTGATGCCCACCACATCGCCCTTGTCGTTGACCAGCGGCCCGCCGCTGTTGCCCTGCGAAACTGTGGCCGTGTGCACAATAAGCGGCGGCTTGCGCTCAAGGATAACGCTCACAACGCCCTCAGTGTACACCACTTCGGGTGCTGCGGCTTCATCGCCCTTGAGCAGGGCCGCAAATTTGGGATCGTCAGTAGTGACGGCGCCGGGGAAGCCCCAGGCGCTCACGCGCTCGGTACGGCTTACGCCTGATGCAAACTTGAGCGGCACAACACCCGATGCGCCGTTAACGCCAAGCACGGCAAAATCCTGCCCGTTGTCGTGGGTTACCTGACGCACGGTTGCCTCAAAAGGTCTGCCCAGGGCTTTGTTCACAACGACCGCCTGCGTAGCGTTACCAACCACATGGGCATTGGTAACCACGTAGCCCGGGGCCACAAAAAAGCCGGACCCCATGGAAAGGCCTTCTTCCCGCATGGCAAGCACAAGCACTGTGCCCTGTTCCATCAGCTCGGAAACATTTTTGGGCGTCTGTTGCTGCATGGGAGTGGGCGGCACCTGCGTTTTGGCGTCTGCCGTGGGCGGCAGGGTGGCTGCATCCGCGCGGGCAGAATTGGGACTCGCAGCGCCAGAGCCTGAACCCAAAGGAGGCCACATGACACCCGCAGGCGGGGTGATGAGTCCAAGCCCCTGCTTTACTTCGCAAGGCTCCTTGGCAAGCAGGGCGCGCAATTGCTGCATGAATGTTTCAAGCGCCGCATTGTGCTCGTGCCACTGCTCTGTCTGCGCGGCAACAGCAGCCTTGGAAGCCTCGGCCTGCTGCCATTCTTTCCAGAACAGCCATGCGGCCAGCAACAAAAGCCCCAGAAACAGCAACACGCCCCAGAAAAGAGGGCGGCGATACCAGGGCAGGACAACCGTTCCAGCAGGCGCGGCACCTTCGGCAGGAGCGGCGCTTGGCGGTGTTTCAGGCGGTACAGGGTGTTGGCTTTCGTTCATCTATGGCTCCGCGCGGTATTTGCGGCGCAGTAAAAAAACCGCGCAACCGCCACTGGAGTAGCGGCTGCGCGGCAGCATAGTTATCCCAGCAGGTTATTGACGGTTTCTTCGTAGCTGGACATGCGCGCGTTCACATCGCGGCGCGTGTTTTCAAGATCTTCGCGCGAAGATTTCCACTCCGCGGCCTGCGCGGCAACATTGTTCTGTTCCGGCGTACGCGAAGCGCTGGCCGCAGGGGTGCTCTTGGGCTGAGCAGCAGCGCCCTTTTTGAACTTGGTAGCGCCAGAGCTGGAAGACGAAGCCGCAGCAGTGGTGGGCTGCGCAGAGGTGTACGGTTCGGCCAGAGCCTGCTGATATTCACTGTCCTTCTTTGCCATGGTGGTGGCGGTATCATTCAGGATAAACGAGGTTTCTTCAAGGCCGCTGCGGATTTCATTATATCTGTCCTGAAATTCCATGCGGGTGATCTGCCCGGCCTTGAACTGCCCGGCGGCAAGCTTGAACTGTTCGTCATAGCACTTGGCCGCAACCTTGGCTGCTGCGGTGGAGCGGTTCATGCTGGCAGCCTCGCTGCCAAGTTGCTGGCTGTACTGGTGCAGATATGCGGCATCGCGATCCTGAGCTTTGGACTTGCCGTAGACGTTGCCCGCCACAGCGCCCGCAGCGCCGCCTGCCACAGCGCCCGCCACAGCGCCGCTGGCCTTGCCCGTGGCAAGACCGCCAATGAGCGCGCCAAGCAGAGCGCCGCCAACCGCGCCAGCGGCAGTGCTTTTACCCGTGCTGTTTTCGTCCTGCCGCAACTGGTTAACAGGCTGATAGCACTGCGGATAATAATTGACCTTGGTTTTCTGGTCGCCATACTTACTGGTGCAGCCCGAGATCAACAATCCTGCAGCAAGAAAAAGGCACAGGGGTATGCTGGCAAGCCTTTGCATAAAAACCGTCTCCTCAATAAGGGTTGAGTCTACGAGCGCCACGGCATGTCTGCCCAGAGCTCCCGGCAATCCGCACAAAATAATGGAGCGGATAGGACTGTTCACTCGCGATAATGCACCCTGAACATTTTGAATTTACTTCAAAGCGCTGTGGCTCGGCAAGCCCTATTGCTCTGCTGGAGCATCAAGCATGCACAAGATTGTCGCGCAAATGCGGGTCAGGGCGCAGAACGTTCATGTTTTCCATTGCTGCTCAGGCCGACAGGGCAACAAAAGATGCAAAAAAGCCGCCGATCTTTACGACCGACGGCCCGACTGTGTGTTGCAAACAAGCTCTATGCCTTGATGGAGCGGGAAATGAAGTCAAGAACATCTTCGTACAGCGTGGGCATCGCATAGGGGGTCAGCACCCGAGTACGGTTGGAACCGACCATGAGGGAAATGATCACCTGGGCGGTGCTTTTGCTATCGACCTTCACAATGCTGCCGTCTTCCACGCCCTTGGCGATAACGCGCTCAAGCTCGCTGTGTACCTGCGAAAACATGGAATCCATAATATCGCGGTCGGTCTTGGTTTTCATGTCGCTGTAAGGCGAACAGCGCACAAGTACCAGCCAGTTGGAATCCTTGTCGATCGAAAAGTCAAGGTATGCCTTGCAAAAACGCATGACGCCATCGTAACCACAGGTGGCTTCGGCGGTGGCTGCGCGCAGTCTTACGAGAAAGCGCTCCAGAACATCAAGCCCCGAGGCAAGAAACAGCTTTTCCTTGTTGCCATAGTGGTGGGTCAGCAACCCTAGGGCAACACCTGCTTTGTCGGATATTTTTTTGAATGTGGTTTCCACATACCCGCATTCGCCAAAAAGTTCTTTGGCGGCCTGAAGCAACGCTTCTTTCTTGTTTTTGTTCATCACGGCTTTTGCTGGGTTAGAGTGAGGCATAAGGTTTTTCCTTGCGTTGACCCCATTACACATAAAACCCGTAAAGTCAAGGTATGCGTGAGGTTATTGCTTGTTCTCGTGAGCAGAAAGGCAGTAAACTGTTTGCCTGCCCAACGCGGATTTTTGTAAAAAAAACCGCACCCCAAAGCGCCTTTGCGGCAAGTTTGCGCCGCCTTAAGGCAAACTTTCAATATGAAAATACTCAGTGGGTATTATGTCGCTGCCACGGGCAGCGCCCATTATCCCTCTTTGGATTTTCTGGTGCGGCGAAAGGCATTCTGCGCGTAATCGCCCAGACGCTCCAGCCTGCGGTCAACCATGTCGTACAGGCTGTTTTTCGTAAAGCCGCCCTGTTTCAGTCTGCGACCGATTGAAAGACCAGTCAAGAGGGCGAGGGCTTCTTCTATGCGCCGCACAGGGTAAATGGAGAACTGGCCTTTCTCTACAGCTTCAATAACATTGGGCGCGAGCATGAGGTGATCCACGTTGTCAAAGGGCATGATAACCCCTTGCGTGCCCGTGAGGCCCTGGCTGGCGCAAACATTATAAAAGCCCTCGATCTTGCGGGTAACGCCGCCAACGGCCATGATCTGCCCCGTCTGGCTCACAGCCCCGGTAAAAGCCAGATCAAGGCGCACCGGCACGTCGGCAAGGGCCGAGAGCAGGGCGGCCAGTTCCGCGCCAGAGGCGCTGTCGCCCTCAATTCCTGCGTAGCTCTGCTCAAAGTAGAGCGAGCCGGAGAGCACCAGGGGCTTTTTGCGCGCAAAAAGATCCGTGAGGTAGCTCTTCAGGATCATCATGGCCTTGGTGTGGATGGGGCCACCCAGCTCGGCCTCGCGCTCAAGGTCGATGATGCCCTCGTGCCCCACGCCCACAGTACATGAAATCCTGTGCGGCAGACCGAATTCAAAGTCGCCGTGCCACGTGACGGAAAGACCGTTAACCTGACCAATGGCCTGACCCGAGGTCTGCACCTTGATCATGTTGCGGTCGTATTCTTCCATATAGATTTCTTCTACCAGATTGGCCCGGTAGATGCGCGCAGCGTGAGCTTCTTCCAGCACTGGCGCGGTGACCACATCCTGCTTGCGCATGCGTGTCAGGGCCGAAGCCTCGATCATCAGCTCTCGCAGTTCGGGGAAACGCAGAGAAAGGCGGCGCTGGTCTTCGCAGATGTGCGACCCGAGGTCGATGAGCCACGCCAGAGCCGTACGGTCAAAACAGGGGAGTTCTGTTTCCTTGATGATGGTGGCAATGTGCCCGAGGTAGGCGCGCACATTGGCGGCATTGCGCTCTGTGGTGTCGGCCATGTGGGCCTTGATGCGGAAGAGCTTGGAGAACCTGTCGTCATTGACGAGCAGACCCTCGTACAGTTCTTCATCGCCGATCAGCACAACCTTGAGGTTCAGGGGCAGAGGCTCGGGATTGATGCCCTTGGTGCGGATGGGCGTATCCGGGCCTTCGCCGGAATCTTCAATGCGGGCCATATTGGAGCGCAGGGCGCGCAACAGACCCTCCCAGGCATTGGGATGTTGCAGAAGATCCTCAATATGCAGCACCAGAAAACCACCGTTGGCCTTGTGGATGCTGCCCGCGCGGATAAGGGTGAAATCCGTGACCAGCGCGCCCATTTCAGATTCGCGCTCCACGCAGCCGAGCAGGTTCACGGCTGTGGGGTGGTCTTCCACAATGATGGGGGCGCCATCAAGGCCGCTGTTGTCCACCAGCAGATTAACCTCGTAGCGGTAGAGCACAGCCTCCACTGGCGCGCCGTGCGGGTCGCCCAGAGGGCCGCCGTCCCTTTGCAGAAAGGCATCGGTATTTTTAAGGATGTCTTCGCGCAGGGCCGTAAAGTAGGCATCCAGCCCCTTGACCGGGCAGGCCTTGAGCATGCGCTGCTCAATGGGGTTGAAGAAGGTGGTCAGCACCTGGGTCATTGCTTCGCGTTCCAGGCCGCGCTCGTCGTCCTGAAAGCTTTCTTCAGCCTTGTTCAGTTGCCGCATGTAGCCCGACATGGCCTGCACGAGGTTGTCGCCCCGGCTTTTGAGGCTGAGGCGCAGGGTTGTGTCCAGCCTGTCGAACTCTTCCTCGCTCAGGCGCTTGCCTTCCACCAGCGGATACAGGGTCAGACCGCCGCTTTCGTCCATATCAAGGTTGAATCCCTTGTCTACGGCAACGGAATTCATCTTGCGCAGCAGGCCCATGCGCGCGTTCTGGAAGTTGTCCACAATCTTGGCGCGGCGCTTTACGTAGGTGCTGGCCTCAAAACGGCGCGGCAGCTCATCGCGGATATGCTCGATCAGTTCCTTGAGGTTCTGCTTTAACTTCTTGCCCATGCCTGTGGGCAGGGCAAAAAGGCAGGGCCGGTCAGGATCGGCAAAATTATGCACGTATACCAGATCGTCAGGCGTCTGGGCCTTTTTGGCCTGAGGGCCAAGGTAGCTCAGCAGCATGTGGCTGCGGCCAAGATCGGCCTCGCCAGACAGGTAGACGTTGTAGCCCTGATTTTTGATTTGCAGGGCAAGGTCCAGCGCCTGCATGGCACGGGGCTGGAATGGATTCTGGCGACCGTTGCGCGGCAGCGGGATGTCCCTGCTCGTTTCCCAGGGAATACGGGCAGGATCTAACGTGGCGTGCAGGCGGGACGCGGGCAGGGGAGCGATAGTTGGCATAGGGAATCGTTATTGTTGGTAAAGTTTTTCCAGAATGGCGCGGCCGCCTCTGGCAAGAAGTTTTTCAGCAAGCTCAAGCCCAATCTGGCGGGCCTTGGAGGTATGGCCCCGCTGCGCCTCGCGCAGAATCAGGCTGCCATCAATCTCGGCCACCAGGCCTTCGAGTACGAAGGTCTCGTCATCCTCAAGACGGGCATGCCCGGCAATGGGCACTTGGCACCCGCCCTCAAGCCCGGCAAGAAAGCCCCGTTCGGCTTCTACGCATACGCGGGTGGGGGTGTCTTCAATCTCTGCAAGCAGGGCAAAAAGATCGTAATCGTCTTCGCGGCATTCAATGCCGATGGCGCCCTGTCCCACAGCAGGCAAAAAGGTCTGCGGATCAAGAGCATGCATGTAGGGCGCGCTCAAGCCAAGGCGGTTCATGCCTGCGGATGCAAGAATAATGGCATCGTACACGCCTTCACGCAGTTTGCGCAGGCGCGTGTCCACATTGCCGCGCAGGCTTTCAATGCGCAGATCGGGGCGCAGGGCCAGCAACTGGGCCTGACGCCGCAGGCTGCTGGTGCCAACGCATGCGCCCTGGGGCAGGGCCGCAAGGTCGGCATACTTGCACGAAAGCATGCAATCCGTAGGCGCTTCACGCTTGGGAATGCAGCCCAGTATGAGCCCGTCGGGCAATTCCATGGGCACGTCCTTGATGCTGTGCACGGCAAGGTCGGCCCGGTTATCGAGCAGGGCTTCTTCAATTTCTTTTACAAAAAGGCCCTTGCCGCCCACCTGGGCCAGGGGAACATCCTGAATGATGTCGCCCTTGGTCTTGATGATGACAAGATCAACGGCCAGTTCCGGGTCAAGCGACTGCAAACGGCTTTTGACGTGTTCTGCCTGCCAGAGGGCCAACTGACTGCCACGGGTAGCAATAACTAAGGATTTACGCATGCCTGCCGCCTAATGTCCGCAGCTCGCGCAGTTGCCGCCAGAACATCCGGCGCAGCCGCCGCCACCGCCAGTTGAAGCAGCGTAATCGCCGCCTTCTGCGCCGTTTCTGCGCCGGGCGCAGCAGGACATGAGCTTCTGGGTATCGTTGGAGCCGCAATACGGGCAAGTGGGCGGGGTTTCGTCAAACACCAGTTCTTCAAAATCCCGACCGCATTTCTGGCAAGAATACTCGTAGATGGGCATGGTCAAACCTCGGTTGTGTGTCGCCCTTGCAAATAGGGGGTCAGTGCGACAGCATTTTCAAAAAGATAGTAATCCGTCAGCCGGCAAAATAGGTGCCCGGCTGCAAGGTGCAGTTCCTGAACAAGCGCGGGTTCGGCCTGCGGCGTTTCAAGAACCATGTCGCTGTATCGGGCCATTTCGCCGCCGTGCCCGCACAGGCACACGGCAAACTGCCCTCCGCGACGTGCCGCCTCAAGAGCGGCGATGATATTGGCGCTGCTGCCGGTGGAAAAAATCGCCACCAGCATGTCGCCTGGCCGCCCCAGAGCTTCAATCTGGCGCGAAAATATCTGGCTGAAATCAAGGTCGCTGCCAATGGCCGTAAGCGAAGTCGCATCGGCAGACAGCGCCAGAGCGGGCAGGGCGGGCCTGTCCATAAAAAACCTGTTCACAAACTCGGCAGCCATGTGCTGGGCCAGAGCAGCACTGCCGCCATTGCCGCAGAGCAGTATTTTGCCGCCGCCGGCAAGGCACGTGGCCGCGCGCAAGGCCGCCTGACGAAGAAAATCTGCCTGCGAGCGAAAAAAATCTTCGCGCAGGCGCGCGCCTTCGCTGGCGTGCTGTTCAATAATATCAAGGGCTGTATCGTGCATGGCGCTCACAATTGCCGAAACGTGACATGGAAGCCTTCTTATTTAAGGCAAAGCCCTGCAACTGACAAGCGCCCTCAGGCTTGCGGTAACAGACTTGATAACGTAACTTGCGCAGGTATGCAAAACGCAACAAGCCGACACATACTTCTGGTTTACAAGGCCCGGCACGAAAAGGCTGCGGCTCTTGCCCAAGAAGCCGCCCAATGGCTGCGCCAAAATGGGCACGACGTTGCGGGTGTGATCTGCGCTGGCACGGACACCCCGGCCTACGCAACTACTCCCCTTGACTTTGTGGTTGTTTTTGGCGGCGACGGCACCATGCTCGGCGTGGCCCGCCGCCTGGTGGGGCGCAATGTGCCTGTGCTGGGCATCAATTTTGGCCGGATCGGTTTTTTGACCGATGCCCAGCCGGAGCAGTGGCGCGAAAAACTCGAAGAATCCCTCACCGGCATGGAGCCCGTGCGCTCCTGTATGGCCTTGCAGTGGACGCTCACCCGCAAGGGCCAGCAGATCGCCAGCGGCTGTGCGGTCAACGATGTTGTCCTGAGCCGGGGGTCCTTGTCGCGGCTTGTTCTGTTTGATGTCTATATTGCCGGCGAGCGCCTTGGCTCATTACGCGGCGATGGAATGATCATTGCCACGCCCGTGGGCAGCTCCGGCTACAGTGTTTCCGCTGGCGGCTCGTTGCTGCATCCTTCAATGGAAGCCGTGGCCGTCACGCCCATCTGTCCTTTCCTCAATACAATTTCGCCCATGGTGTTCCCCGGCGATACCGAGTGCCGGTTCCAAATTTTGCAGGGTTCTACAGATTGCTACCTTACTGTCGATGGGCAGGAAGGGCAACAACTGGAGCTGGGCGACACCGTGACCGTCAACGGCTTGCCCGATGCCGTGCATTTTCTTGGCAAAGGAACAACTTTCTTTGAGCGTTTGCGTTCGCGCGGCTTTGCCCTGCAAGGCACTGAATGCATCAGGTGCGGGGAAAACGCATGAGCAACGCGATTTCTGTGGATTCTGTTCGCGAGTTTCATTTTGGGGAGAGTGTCCGCTTTGACGCATGGCTTTACAGCATGCTGATGGACAACAACATAGCCTACGGCATGAATCCCGATATTGTGGCCAGTCAGGAACAGATGGCCTTTATGGTCAGCCTTGCGCGCGATCAGGTGTATTTGCCCTGTTCTGACGACACATTCAAACTGTTGTGCCAGACGACTGCTCCCGAAGAACTTCGCCGCCAGTATAACCGCTCCTGGCGCATCATCATGCGTCTTGTGCGCTCCTTCACGCCCGAAGGCCAGAAACGCAGGCGCATTTTGCAGTTCTGCCGGTTCCGCTTCAAGCAGTATGTTGCCCAGCATACCCTGATACCTTCACGGCTGGTCAAGCGCATGACTGATCTTGTGCTCGCCCAGGGCAACCAGCTGGACGACCCCTGGCGGCAATTGCGCAGAATTTCCACCAAACGCCAGCTTGAAATGCTGGATGAAGCCCCGGTGCGCGACAATCTTGCCGCAGTGCCTGCGGATGCCTTGGCGGCCAATTCCATCGCTTCTGTCAGGCGTATGCTCAACTACGTGGAACTTTCGCGCCTGCTGTGCCTTTCGGCCATGTCCCGCCCCTGGGTGGAGACGCCGCCAGACGCCGAAACCGTGCGTCAGGCCATGGATACCGCGCGCGAAACCTGCGCCCACTTGCGGCAGTATTTTGAGGCCAGCGCTGTCAGATCGGGCACGGTGCTTTTTTTGTGCGACGCTGACGGCGGCGTTGTGTTTGATCTGGCTGTTGCCAACAGCCTCATCCGCATGGGGCATAAGGTCATTTTTGCGGTCAAATCAGGCTTTTTCTTTTATTCGCCCACGCTGGAAGACATGGAGATTGACCCCTCCATCCGGCAGATGATCGGCGGCGGCACAGTGCAGCACGAGCCGCGCATGAGCAAGAACGAACTGTTGCGCCACCTGCGCGAGTACCGCCTGATGGTTATTGGCGATGGAACGCGGGAGCGGCTCAATCTGTACAGGGTCTCGGTGACGTTCTCCCGCGCGTGGAAGGAAGCCGACCTTATTCTGGGCAAGGGCTGGCGCGTGGCCGATGTGCTCATGGGCAGCAGCCACCAGTATACGAGGGATGTGGTCTGCTACTGGCATGATGATCAGGGCTTTCACATCAAACTGCGCCAGCATGCCGAGAGCGCCCATAAATTCAGCGAGAACGACATTGCCGCCCAGTCGGCAAATATTATCGCAGGCATGCGCGAGGCCCGCATGCAGGGCCGCACGGTCATGTTCTACAGTTGCGTGATCGGCAGCATCCCCGGCGAGACGGGTACCGCTATCGAGATTGTGCGCGCCTTTGTAGACAATCTGCGTAAAAAAATGGATAATATTCTGATAATTAATCCTGCCGAGCATTTTATTGAAGGCATGGACGGCGACGACCTCATGTATATGTGGGAGCAGGTGCAGCGCAGCGGTTTTATTGATGTGTGGCGGTTTCAGACCGTTGAAGACATTGAGGAAAGCTTTGCCCTGCTTGGCCGCAAGGTACCGCCGCAATGGTCGGGCAAGGATTCAACCTTTTCCACCGGCTGCACCAAGGAAATGCGTATCGCGCTGGACGTGCAGGCTAAAAACAGGGAAATGCAGATCATCGGCCCCGACCCTCAGCGGTTTTTCCGCAGGGGAGAGTACGGTGTGGGCAAATATTTCGATGCCAGCATCCCCCATTGATGCTTTTGCGTCAAAATGGGCGGCGTAACACGCCGGATGCCAGGTTTTGCGGGCGCTTATGCGCAAAGCGGCGCTTTTGCCGCGCAACTACGGGGTGAACCCCGTTGAGGGAGTAATCTGATCTATGGCCGCCTATGAAGCCGTGATTGGCCTTGAAGTGCATGTGCAACTTGCCACGGCCTCCAAACTGTTCTGTTCCTGCCCCACGACCTTTGGGCAGCCTGCCAACGCCAATGTGTGCGAAGTGTGCTCCGGCATGCCCGGTGCTTTGCCCGTGCCCAACCGTCAGGCTGTTCACTTTGCCGCTCTGGTTGGCCTTGCCACAAATTGCGCCATAAATACCCGTTCCATTTTTGCCCGCAAAAACTATTTTTATCCTGATTTGCCCTCCGGCTATCAGATTTCTCAGTTCGAGCTGCCCATCTGCGAACACGGGCACCTTGAAGTGGACGTGGACGGGCGGCGCAAGCGCGTGGGCATTACGCGCATCCACATGGAAAACGATGCTGGCAAGAACATCCACGCCCAGGGCGAAAATCTGAGCTATGTGGACCTCAACCGCGCGGGCACGCCCCTGGTGGAAATAGTTTCCGAGCCGGATATGCGTTCAGCCGCCGAGGCTGTGGCCTACCTCAAGGCCCTCTACAATATTGTGACCTATCTTGGCGTGTGCGACGGCAACATGGAAGAGGGCAGCTTCAGATGCGACGCCAACGTCTCGTTGCGCCCTGTGGGAACCGAACCTTTCGGCACCCGCACCGAGTTGAAGAACCTCAACTCCTTCCGCAATGTGCAGCGCGCCATTGAGTATGAAATTGCCCGCCAGCAGGACGTGCTGGACGATGGCGACAAGGTCGTGCAGGAAACCCGCCTGTACGATGCCGTTAAAAATACCACGGCCTCCATGCGCAGCAAGGAAGAAGCGCACGATTACCGCTACTTCCCCGACCCGGACATTCTGCCCATAGATATTACGGAAGAAGAAATGACCCGCTGGCGCGCCGAAATGCCGGAGCTGCCCCAGGTTCGAGTTGCCCGTTTTGTGGCTATGGCGGGCCTGCCCGAAGCTGAGGCGGAAGTGCTGGTGCAGAGCAAGGGGCTGGCCGACTTTTTTGAAGCTGCCGCCGCCAAGGCCGACCCCAAGAAGGTTGCCAACTTTGTGCTTGGGCCACTGCTGCGTGAATGCAATGCCCGTGGGCTTTCCGCCGCTGACCCCGCTGCCTGGGCCATGAAGCCCGAGGCTCTGGCCGAACTGGTGCGGCTGGTTGACGGCGGCACCATCAGCGCCAAGATCGCCAACGATATTTTTGGCGACATCTTTGAGCAGGTCGTCATGCCTGAAGCCTACGTGAAGGAAAAAGGCCTCGTGCAGATTTCCGACACCTCAGCGCTTGAAGCCGCGGTGGATGAAGTCATTGCGGCCAATCCCGCAGAGGTGGAGGCCTATCGCGGCGGCAAAACCAAGCTGATCAGCTTCTTTGTGGGGCAGATCATGCGCGCCACCAAGGGTAAGGCCAACCCTGCCTTGGTGAACGAACTGCTTGCCAAAAAGCTGTAAGCTCCCATCAGTAAATAAACGCCCAAGCGGGGATTCCGGTCATGCCGGGATCCCCGCTTTTTATATTGTTCAAGGCAGGCTGCATTCTGGATTTTAAACGCATAAAGGGGCCGCGAGGCCCCTTTATGCGCTGACACATCGGCACAGCTTATGCGTAAAAGCTAGACGCTCATGTTCAGACCCGAAAGCATGGAAAGACTGCTGTCGGAATAACTGCCAAAAGAATTTGTGGCGTTGCCCGAGCCGGACCACCATGCGGCCATGGATTCCACCTCGATGCGCTTGCGCAGGTCAGAAGGCGAAACCTGCAATGACTTGCGCGCGTCATCAAGGCCGGAAAGGGCCTGAATCTGGCCGAACTTTTTGACCAAAGCGGGATTGTTGTCAAAGAACTTCTGCACGGCTGCCTTGGTGGCGGCATCGCTGCTTTCAACCACAATGCTGCCATCAGACTTGGTTTGCAGGGTAAATTTTGCATCGCTGCTCACAGCAAGGCTGCTCATGCCGCTGTTCAGCGTCTGACCGAGTTTGGAATTATCCAGCACGGCCTGAATGGCAGCCTTGTTGGCGCTGTCCGTGCTGCTGGCAGCGGTCAGCTTGCCGCTGCTGTCAACAGTCATGGACACAGAAGTACTGGAACTGACGCCAGCAGCGGTAAGGGACGAACGCAGATCCTTGCCGATGGTCGTGTTGCTCTTAAGCCAGGCCTGCACATTGGCCTGATCCGTGGCGTTGGCGCTGGTAGCCGTGAGGGAGCCATCCGCAGCTAAAGTAAAAGTGACACTTGAAGGATCGCTGACGCCAAGCTTTGACAGACCATCCTTGACGGCAGTATTGAATTCATTATTCAACTGCTCGCGATACTTGGTGATCTGGCTGAAAGTAACGCGACTGCCGCTTTCAAGGCCCATGGCGTCCATGGCGTACTTTGTAAGCTCCACCATGCTGGAAAGCTGACTGGTTATGCTGTTGCCGCTGAGCATCTGACTCAACGAGCTTGAAGAACTTTTGGAACCAGAAGACGATGAGCTGCCGGAAGTGGAGGTACTCAGCTTCTGGTTCTGCCACTGGTACAGCCCGCTTGTGTAGCTGTTTACACCCGATACGTTGCTCATGATGACTCCTCGGCATTTTTTGCCCTGTTTGGGGCTTGGGGTCCATGTTGCTCGTTTATGCATATTCCAGGCCAGTTATATTTTTACTGTGGTTCTGACGGGGTCGGCCCACCCATGAAAAATATACAGGTTCCGAATCCAGTAATGGACAGGCTAACTGAAATAGGCTAGAGAGCGGCTATGGCAGTACATTCCTCCATGCTTGAGACCGTCGAATTCGACGATCCCGCCTTAGCCAATCAGCTATTTGGCCCTCACAATGCGCATCTTGAGCTGTTGGCCGCAGCCAGCGGGGCCTCCATAGGCAGCCGTGGCGCCAGCATTCTTATTGAAAGCCCAGACATGAATACGCGGCAGGTGCTGTGCAATGTTTTTGTGCAGTTGTACGAGTTGCTGCGCGGCGGATTGTCGCTGAGCCAGCAGGATATCGCCCGCAGTTACGAGATGCTGCGCACGGATCCTGGCCTGAATCTGGAAAAAATTTTCAAGGATGCTGTTTTCGTCAACACTCCGCGCAAAACGGTCACAGCACGCAATGTTGCCCAGCGCACCTACCTTGACTTGCTGCGGCGCAATGAGCTTGTTTTTGCGGTTGGGCCGGCCGGTACTGGCAAAACCTATCTCGCTGTCGCCATGGCGCTGTCCATGTTTCAGCAGCACAGGGTTAAACGCATTGTGCTGACGCGCCCGGCGGTGGAAGCGGGCGAACGCCTTGGCTTTCTGCCCGGCGATCTGGCCGACAAGGTCAATCCCTATCTGCGCCCGCTCTATGACGCCCTGCACGACATGATGCCCCAGCCCAAGGTGGCGTCCATGCTTGAAGTGGGCTCCATTGAAGTTGCGCCCCTGGCCTTCATGCGCGGGCGCACCCTTAACGATGCCTTTATCATTCTTGACGAAGCGCAGAATACCACGCAGGAACAGATGAAGATGTTCCTCACCCGCATGGGCTTTGGCTCGCGCATGGTTGTAACGGGCGACACCACCCAGATCGACCTGCCCATGCAGCCCGGTGGCCAGCGCCCACGCTCTGGCCTTATCCACGCGCTGAATATCCTTGCCAAAGTTCCAACCATCGCAGTGCATCACTTCACCAAGGCCGACGTAGTGCGGCATCCCTTGGTGGGAGCAATCGTAAACGCCTATGATAATGCAGAAAAAAGCGACACGTCCAGCTAGCATCCTCGCACTCTTTCGCATGTTGCGGGCCCGCCACCATTGTGGTCTGGGGCTTTCGGTACTTGTGCTCACCCTGCTTTTCATCAGCCTGCTTGCAGGGGCCAATTTTGAGGCTGTGCCGCGCGTGTACGTTGCCGGGCAAGTGGCGGATTCTGACGTCATTGCCGACCGCGACATCCTTGTTGAAGATGTGCAGGCCACCAAGGCCCGGCGCAAACAGGTGCAGCTTCTGCAACCGCCGGTCTATGATCTGAGTCTTGAACCCTTTACGGCTTTTCAGAACCGTATTGTGGAGATCATGCGCAGCCTGAACAACGGTATTGATTACCATGTTGGGGTCGAAGGCCCGCTGCACAGGCTGGTGGAAGAACTGACACCCACTGTTGCTGACGAAATCTTGCCGGAACTCGCCCAGCCCGAGGCGCAGACATATCTGCTCAAGGTTCTGCTGCCCCAGATCCGCGACCATATGGCAGAAGGCCTTGTGGGCGACATACGCTCGGCCAGGGTTGACCGCTCTGGCGTTATTGTGCGCAATCTGGATACGAATACAGAAATATTGCGCCCGGATGTGGTCAATCTGCCCGATGTGCAATCGTATCTGGCGGAAATTTCTGCCCAGATACGGCAGGTTTCCACCCTGAACCCGCAGTCGCGGCGCGCCATCAACATTCTGCTTTCCGCAACCATGCCTTCCTCGCTGACGCTGAACCGGGAATCTACCCAAAAGCGCAGCTCTGCCGTCATGTCCATGGTTGAGCCCGTGTATTATCAGATACAGAAGGGCGAAATTGTGTTGCGCAAGGGCGAGAGGGTCAGCCGCGAGCAGCAGATCAAGCTGCAAACGCTTTATAAATCCGCTTCCGACCCCATGCACTGGGATATTGCCGCTGGCGCCTTTTTGTGCTCGCTGGTGCTCTCCATCGGCTTTTTTGTAGCCCCCAGCGGCAAACCCGGCACCCCCCTGCGCTGCAAGGACATGCTGCTCATTTCCTTGCTTCTGCTGCTATTCAGCGCCGGGGCAAAGGCTGTGTACGTGCTTGGCATGCGCATCGACAGTCATTCGTTCATCAATACGCTTGCCGTGGGCTACCCTGTGGCCGGGGCGGTGGGGCTGGTCGCCATGGTTTTTGCGGCCCGGCGCTATTGCACCATGGCCCTGTTGATCTCGTTCTTTACCATGCTCATGTTTCAGGCGCAGTTTTCGCTGTTCCTGCTCCATTTTCTCGGCGGCATGCTGGCCACATGGCTTGTAACCAATGCCCAGAGCCGGCAAGACGTGGTGTGGAGCATTGTGCCGCTGACCATCGGCCAGTCCATCATCTGGTTTGGCGCAACCCTGCTGGCCCAAAGCGCCCCCGGCGTCATGCCCACACAGTTGCTGGCCGTCTTTATCAACAGCGTGCTTTCGCTCATTCTGCTCTTTGCCGTGAGCCCTGTGCTTGAAATCAGTTTTGGGTACAGTACCCGCTTCCGCCTCATGGAACTTATGAGCCTTGAGCAACCCCTCATGCAGGAGCTCATGGTAACTGTGCCCGGCACCTACCATCACTCCCTTGTGGTCGCCAACATGGTTGAAGCCGGGGCCAAGGCCATTGGCGCCAACAGCCTGTTGTGCAAGGTGGCGGCACTGTATCATGACGTGGGCAAGCTCTCGTATCCCGAATATTTCATTGAAAACCAGTTTGGCGGGCCCAACAAGCACGACAAGCTGGCCCCGTCCATGAGTGCGCTCATCCTGCTTTCGCATGTCAAAAAAGGCACGGAACTGGCCGAGCGGTACAAGCTCGGGCAGGATATTGCCGACATTATCAGTCAGCACCACGGCACAAGGCTGATACGCTTTTTCTACCAGAAGGCCCTGAACCAGGGCGAAAAGCCGCGTGAATCCGATTTCAGCTATGTGGGGCCGCGCCCGCAAACCAAGGAAGCCGCCATCCTCATGCTGGCCGACTCCGTTGAGGCATCCAGCCGCACGCTCAACGATCCTACGCCCGCGCGCATCAAGTCGCACATTGACACCATCATCAAGGGCATCTTCTCGGAAGGGCAGCTGGACGAATCGGAACTGACATTTAAGGATCTGCACTTCCTGAGCGAAAACTTCCAGCGCATTCTGACGGGTATTTTCCATCAGCGCATTGCCTATCCTGACGCCAGAATCAATGACGCCGCCCGGGCTGAAAACAAGCCCAACGGCAAAAACGGCTCTGCCCCCGCAACACATGGCGCAACTGCCCTTACTCCTACCGGGCAGGGCAAACCGTGCGGCGACAAGCCTTGCAACGGAGACAAACCCGCTACGGCGCAATCGCCCGAAGTCAAAGCCCTGACGAGCCAGCCTGAGAGCGCCAAACAGGCTGGCATACCTGCCATCCCTGAAGAAAAGGGGCAGGCATAAGAAATCATGGGCGCAGTCAGGGGTAATCAGCCACAGGCAACCGTGCGCATTTTCTGCCGCTATCCGGCCGCAGCATGGATTCTGCCGCTTGACCGCAGGCAGCAGCGCGCTGCCCTTGCGGCCATGCTTGCCGCCGCAGAGCAGGCCAACGTGCCTGTTGTGCCCCCGGCTGTGGAACTGCATCTGGTCGATGATGCCGCCATGAGCGCAGCCAACAGGCGCAGTATGGGCTGTCAGGGCCCTACCAATGTGCTTTCCTTCCCCGGTGGCTGCGACAGCCCCGGCACTCTTCTGTTTTCACTGGATACGCTGCGCAGGGAATGCCTGCTGTACGGGCAGGAGCCGGGCGAGCACGCGCTACGCCTGCTGGCCCACGGAATGGCCCACCTGTGCGGGCTTGACCACAGCGCGCAGATGGATGCGGTGAGCGACTATTTTATGGTAGTCGCCGCAGAAGCAGTGGCTTGATGCGCCGAAGTCGCGGCCTGATTGTACAAAATCGGCTAGGCGGCCCGCTTTCTGCTCAGCGCCGCCAGGGCCATGCATTGCATTTCACGCAGCTTGCGGGCTGATTCTTCGCCCCGGTTGTGCCACTCTTCAGGCAGACGCACGGCGTTTATGGCCTTCAGGCCGGGGTAGGCCATGCTGCTCACAGGTGAATTGCTGTCGGCATCCGCCAGCTTCCAGAAAGGGCGCGAAAGCCCGAGCTGGTTGACCCGCCACAGCAGGTCACGGCGTGTACCGGTGCGCAGGGTGGCAAACATGCCCGCCTTCATGTGTTCTTCTGCAGCAAGCGCCCCAGCCCTGGCATAGACAGCCGGCAGCCGCAGCCTTTTGGCAAGGGTCAGTGCAAGCGGCACGCCGCGTACTTCGTGCCCATAATGATGGGGCAGCAGGGCAGGGTCAGTGCCAATTTTCCCGAGGTCATGGCACAAGGCCATCCACACGGCCATGGCATCGCCCGCGAGTTCGTCCATCAGTCGCAGGCTGTGGCCCAACACGCTGTTGGCATGCCACTTTACCGGACCTGCCGGGATGTAACGCGCGCGCTCGTGTTCTTCAAACCAGGGCGATAAACAGTCCCCCTGCGCCAGAACGCGAAAAAATCGCGCCGGGCGCGGCAAGGCCAGAGCCTTGAGCATTTCCTTGGCCACACGCTCCGCCGGAATGGCCGCCAGCAAAGCCTTGGGCGTGGCGCGCATCTGCTCAAAAGCCTCGCGGGCTATGCGCCAGTCGGGCCAGCGGGAGGCAAAGCGCGCCAGACGAAAAATTCTGGTGGGATCATCCGCAAAGGCCGTGGGCGAAGCCGGGCGCATCATTTTGTTGCGCAGGTCGTCAACCGCCTTGGGGTGCATGTACAGCCGCCCTGCGCTGTCGAGCGCAAGGGCATTGATAGTGATATCCCGCGCTGCAAGGTCAGACTCCAGGGTGCCACCCCGGAGGGGCATGCATTCGCGCCCGTGCCACAGGCAGACATTGACGCTTTTACCCACGCAGACCGCATCTGGGTGCGCGGCCAAAAAGTCGTCCATGCTTCCTGAAAAGGAAAAATCCAGCTCCGTGGGCATACGCCCAAGCAAAAGGTCGCGCATTGCGCCGCCGACGAGGTAGAGTTCCATGCCCCCAGTATGTCACAGCCAACCGTTTGAGGGAAGCTCCCCCACTGGCGCTGACAAAAATTTTGTTCCGCGTATCTGGCGCTTTGGCGAGGTAGGCTCCTGCCTTGATACAGCAGCAAACCTTGCGGCGCGCGGCTGGCTTGCCCCGTGGGACAGCGTTCAGGTTGTCAGCCAGACAGCGGGGCGCGGGCAGTTGCGGCGTCAGTGGCATTCGCCTGCGGGCAATGTGTACGCGGCCCTGCGCCTGCCGCTTGTGCCCCCGTTTGACGGCACGGCGGCGGCACCGGCAGTGGGTGCCCTGCTGGCCGAAGCACTGGCAGTGGACGGTTGGCAGGTGCGTTTGAAATGGCCCAATGACCTTGTGCTGTGCACGTCGGAAGCCGAACCGAGAAAACTGGCAGGCATCCTGCTGGAGGAGCGTGGCGGGGTGCTGCTGGCTGGCATTGGCATAAATGTTCGCTGGTCGCCACCGGCGGAGCAGATGAGGGCAGATGCCGCTCTGGAGGCAACCAGCCTTGCCGCCCAGTATAAATCCGCCACTTTTGCACCTCCAATGGCCGAAGCCTTGTGGCAAACCCTTGTAAAGCGCATGTTTTCAGCTTATATTAACTGCCACTCTTTTCCCGAGGGGTGGAGAGCCCGTGCGGAGTCTCTTTTGCTCTGGCGCGGCGAGAACGTGGAGCTGCGTGACGATGACCGCATCGTACGCGGCTGGCTGGCGGGCCTAGGAACGTCAGGCGGCCTGTGTCTTAACATCAACGGACGGCTTGAGGAATTCATTTGCGGTAGTCTCCGGCTGAGCCCTGCGCGGGAATGACGCGGGATTATGGTCATTCCGGCATGGTTGGGCCTGGGGGCATCGCCGCCCAATGCGAAGCACGTAAGCGTGTTTTCGCCGTCTAACGCCGGTGCGTGGGCAGAAATGCGCCGGTAGAAAAGGGCTGAAAGGCATGGCCAACAAGACATTCTCGGAAGTTCAGGATTTTTTGAAGGGCAAGGTAATACTGGTAGCTAACCGCGGTATTCCGGCCCGTCGCATTTGTCGTTCCATCCGCGAACGTTTTGACGCGGTAGCGGCAATGACTGCGACTGATGTGGACAAAACGGCCCCTGCGGCCTCAACGGCGCAGGAACTGATGCTGCTCGGGACAGACCCCCGCGCGTATCTGGATATTGACCGCATTATCGACAAAGCCAAACAACGTGGCGTAGTCGGCATTCACCCCGGCTGGGGGTTTGCTTCCGAGGACACGCGCTTTCCGCAGCGCTGCAAAGAGGCGGGCATCACCTTTATCGGCGCGACAGCCGAGGCCATGAACCTGTTGGGCAACAAGGTTCAGGCTCGAGAAGTGGCTCGCAAATTGGGCATTCCTGTTGTGCCCGGCTCTGAAGGAGCCGTGGATATTCCTACCGCCCGCCAGCTTATCAACGAGATCGGGCTGCCCATCATGCTCAAGGCAGAAGGGGGCGGCGGCGGACGCGGTATTTTTGCCATCCATAACGAGGCTGACCTGGAAGACGCCTTTTTCAAGGCTTCCACCATGGCTCAGGCTTCTTTTGGCAATCCGCGCCTGTTTGTGGAAAAGTTCCTTGCCGATGTGCGCCACATTGAAATTCAGGTCATTGCCGACATGTACGGCAACGTGTTCGCCTTTGACGAACGCGATTGCACCGTGCAGCGCAACCACCAGAAGCTCATTGAAATCACGCCTTCGCCCTGGCCGGGCATGACCAAGAACCTGCGCGACAGGCTCAAGGATTATTCCCGCCGCCTGGTGCGCGCCGTGGGCTACCATTCGCTTGCCACGGTCGAATTCCTCGTTACACCCGACGGTACGCCGTATCTTATTGAAGTTAATACCCGTTTGCAGGTTGAACACGGCATCACCGAATGCCGCTACGGCATTGACCTTGTGGAAGAGCAGATCGCCGTGGCCTTTGGCGCGGAACTGCGCTACCGCGAAGAAAGCCAGCGTCCTTCGTACTGGGCCATGCAGGTGCGCATCAACTGCGAAAACCCGCAGGACAACTTCGCCCCCAACTCCGGCCTCATTTCGCGTTATGTGTCGCCCGGCGGCCCCGGCGTGCGCCTTGATTCCAATATCAGCGCAGGCTACGAATTCCCCGCCAACTACGACTCTGCGGGCGCGCTGCTCATTTCGTACGCCACTGACTGGGAAAAGGTGCTTGGCATCACGGAACGCGCCCTGAGCGAATATGTGATCGGCGGCATCAAGACCACCATTCCTTTCTTCCGTCAGGTCATCAAGCATCCCCTGTTCAAGCAGGGCAGCATCAATACCAACTTCATCGCCACGCATCCAGAGCTCATGGTCTACACCGACCTTGCGCCCGAAGGCGAGCGCCTTGCCAAGCTGGTGGCCGAAATTTCGGCCAAGGGCTTCAACCCCTACGTGCAGCTTGGCGAATACCGTTCAAGCTCCACGCCCTGTCTTGGACCCTTTGAACCTGTGCTGCCGCCCATAAGCACGGCTGCGCGCCGTCAGCCTTCGCCCTATCCGCAGGGCGACCGCATGGCCACGCTGGACTATATCCGTGATTCCGGGCTGGTGCATTTTACCGACACAACAACCCGCGACCTCACCCAGTCCAACTCCGGCAACCGCCTGCGCCTTGCCGAAGACAGGCTCATGGGCCCCTACCTTGACAATGCGGGCTTTTTCTCGCTCGAAAACGGCGGCGGGGCGCACTTCCATGTGGCCATGCTGGCCAACATGACCTACCCCTTCACCGAAGCCAAGGAATGGAACCGCTTTGCGCCCAAAACCCTCAAGCAGCTGCTGGTGCGCTCCACCAACGTGCTTGGGTATACGCCGCAGCCGCGCAATCTCATGCTCAAAACGGGCGAAATGATTTGCGACCACTATCAGGTCGTGCGTTGCTTCGACTTTTTGAACCATGTGGAAAACATGCGCCCCATTGCCGAAGTGGTCATGGACCGCAAGGACGTTATCTTCCAGCCCGCCATTTCCATGTCGTGGGCCAAGGGCTTTGACGTCAAGCACTACCTGGGCGTTACCGAAGCCATGCTGCGCATGGTGGGCGACATCATGGGCGCAAGCCCCAAGGAAGCCTCGCGCCACATCATTCTGGGCCTCAAGGACATGGCCGGCGTTTGCCCGCCGCGCTTCATGGACGAGCTGGTCAAAGCCCTGCGTAAAGCCTGGCCCGAACTTGTGCTGCACTACCACAGGCACTATACCGACGGCCTGTTCGTGCCCTCCTGCGGTGCTGCGGCCAAGGCCGGTGCGCACATCATCGACGTGGGCCTCGGCTCATCGGTACGTTCTTATGGTCAGGGCGATGTGCTTGCCACCATGGCCTATATTGAAGACGAACTGGGCCTCAAGTGCAACCTTGATAAAAACGCCATCCGCGACGCCAACTTCGTCTGCAAGCAGATCATGCCTTATTACGACCGCTACTGCGCGCCGTACTTCCAGGGCATCGACTATGACGTTACGCGCCACGGCATGCCCGGCGGGGCCACTTCCTCCTCGCAGGAAGGCGCCATGAAGCAGGGGTACATTCACCTGCTGCCCTATATGCTCAAGTTCCTTGAAGGCACCCGCCAGATCGTGCGCTATCACGATGTTACCCCCGGCTCGCAGATCACCTGGAACACGGCGTTTCTGGCCGTTACAGGCGCATGGAAGCGGGGTGGCGAAGACGAAGTGCGCTACCTGCTGGAAGTGCTGGGTCAGGTCACCCGCACCCCTGAAAAAGAGCTTACGGACGAAATGCGCCGCGCGCGCCTGAACATCTATCAGGACTGCAACGACGCCTTCCGCAACCTGCTTCAGGGCAAGTTCGGCAAACTGCCGCTCGGCTTCCCTGCTGACTGGGTCTACCAGAGCGCCTTTGGCTCTGACTGGAAGAGCGCCATGGCGGCCCGCACCGAGGCTTCGCCCCTTGAATCGCTGGCAGAAGTGAACCTTGCAGCCGAAGAAAAGGCCTGCGCCGAAATTCTGAAGCGCAAGCCCAACGATGAAGAGTTCGTGCTGTACCTTAACCATCCGGCAGACGCGCTTAAGACCATCCAGTTCAAGTCCAAGTTCGGCGATCCCAACAATCTGCCTTTGCATGTATGGTTCGAGGGTCTGAAAGTCGGCCAGGATCTGTACTTCAACGACAGCAGCGGCAAGCCCCATCATCTTTTGCTGCTCAGCATCTCCACCCCCAACGATGCGGGCATCTCCATCTGCCGTTATGTGCTCGACTCCGAATTCATGAGCTGCGAGGTTCAGGTTCGGCAGCCTTCGGGCAACGGCGCAAAGAGCACGCTTATGGCCGACACGGGCAACAAGTATCATGTGGCCGCGCCGAGCAACGGCGACTTGTGGGTCATGTATGTGCATCCCGGTGATGTGGTCAAAGCGGGCGAAGAGCTCTTTAACGTTTCCATCATGAAGCAGGAAAAGGCCGTTCTGGCCCCCATTGACGGCATGGTGAAGCGTGTGCTCAAAACCGCCGACTTCAAAGAAAACAAGCAAATGGTTTCGGTCAGAGAAGGTGAGCTTATTGTGGAGCTGGGGCCTGTGCCGCGCGTGTGCGGCAATGAGGCCTGCGGCCAGCCCATTCCTATGGATAACATCGCATTCTGCCCCTATTGCGGTGTGCGCGTAAGTTAATTACTACGCTCACTACTGGAATTTGTGGACAGTTCCTTAATGGCGATATACAATTTCCAAGGTTGTTAAGCTTCTGTTTCCCAAACCGGAGGAAGACATGGCTAAGATTCCCGCCGCCAAACCTGCGCAGAACAAACCCAAGGGCGCAGCGCCCGAGGCAGTTCAGAAAAAACTGGTGCTTGATGGCGCCGAAATTGTGCAGATTGGTCCCGAAGCGGAGTTGCTTGTTGGTGGTAAGAACTACAACACTGCCCTGATCAGTCAGATTCAGGGCATTCAGGCGCCCCATTTTCGCGCCATCTCATCCATTGCCTTTCATCATCTGCTTGATGAAACAAAGGTTAATGGGCGTGTGGTACGCAGCGTGGTGGACCGTGAATACGGGCGCATTGACTGGAACGACCCGGAAATCAACCAGGATCCGGACTTCTTGCAGAAGTTCGTGCGTCAACTCGGCAAGCAGATTCATCAGGCCGCGCTGGCGGAAGGCGAGCAGACCAATACCAAGCTGCGCACCTTTATCAACAATATAGTCGAAGGGTTCGCCACCTCCCCCGAGGGCATCGACCAGTTGCGCAAGCGCTCGGTCATGGTGCAGGCGGCCATTTTGTCTGTTGAAGTGCCGCACGACGTTGCGGAAGCCGTGCGCGGCGCATACCGCGACATCTGCCGCGAAAACGAAGACGACATGACCCCCGTGGCCGTGCGTTCTTCCGCTGCGGGCGAAGACTCGCGCAAGAAGGCCTTTGCCGGTCTGCAGGATACCTACCTGAACATGGTGGGTGAAGACAGAGTGGTGGAGGCCTACCATTGGGACTGCTCCTCCGCCTACAATCTGCGCTCCATGACCTACCGCCGCGAGGCCATCCTTGACGCTCTGGCCAAGGCCGAAGAAACCGGCGACGAGAGCATTGCTGAAAACGCCAAGCTTGAGTGGGCCATCGAGCACACCTCGCTTTCTGTCTGCATGATGCAGATGATCAATCCCGTGATTTCCGGTACGGCCTTTTCTGCTGATACCGCCACGGGTTGCCGCGGCACGGACCGCCGCGAACTGGTCAGCATCGATGCCAGCTACGGCCTCGGCGAGGCTGTGGTGGGCGGCAAGGTGACGCCTGACAAGCTTTATGTCTTCCAGCGCGACGACGGTGGCGAAGTAGTCATCCGTCAGATGGGCTGCAAGGACATGAAGATCGTCTATGACGAACGTGGCGGTACCCGCGAAGTGGAAGTGTCCGAGCTTGAGGCTCTGCGCTGGGCGCTTTCGCTCAGCCAGGCCGAACGCGTTGCCCAGGGCGTACGCGCTGTTAGCAAGGCGTACGGCGGCATCATCATGGACACGGAATTCTGCATTGACGCCAACGACAAGCTCTGGTTCGTCCAGGCGCGGCCCGAAACCCGCTGGAACGACGACCTTGAGCTGCACCCCCATACCATCTTCATGCGCCGCCGCGAGGTGGACGCCAAAGCCGCCGCCGAAGCCGAAGTGCTGGTGGAAGGCAACGGCGCTTCACGCGGTGCTGGTCAGGGCACGGTGCGCTTTTTGCGCTCCGCCCTTGAACTGAACAAGATCGCCAAGGGCGATGTGCTTGCCGCCGAACGCACAGACCCGGATATGGTGCCGGGCATGCGCGTAGCCTCGGCCATCATGGCCGACGTGGGCGGCGACACGAGCCACGCGGCCATTACCTCCCGCGAGCTTGGCATTGCCGCTGTTATCGGCATTCAGCGTCTCGACATCCTGCGTGCGCTCGATGGCGCGGAAGTGACCGTTGACGGCACGCGCGGTAAAGTCTACCGCGGCCTTTTGCCCCTGCACCTTGTGGGCGGCGAAATGGATCTCTCCAAGCTGCCCCTTACCAAAACCAAGGTCGGCCTTGTGCTGGCCGACGTGGGTCAGGCGCTGTTCCTCTCCCGTCTGCGCAACTTCCCCCAGTTTGAAGTGGGCCTGCTGCGTGCGGAATTCATGCTTGGCAACATCAGCATCCATCCGCAGGCACTGGAAGCCTTTGACAACGGCGAGCTTGAAAATGTGGTGCACAGCAAGCTGAAAGAGCTTGAGAACCGCCTTTCCAAGGTGCTGCGCGAGCAGATGGCAGCCGGGCTGATCGTATTCAACTTCAACCTGCGCGAATACGTGGGCGAAGTGACCGGCCTTGCCGCAGAGGTTGAAGCCTTTGCCGAAGCGAGCAAGAGCCTGAATGCGGAAGAAGTGCTGATGCAGCACCGCAAGATGCGCGAACTGGATCACAAGGTTGACCAGCACCTCGAAATGGCCTCGCGCCGCATTGAAGTGCTCAAGACCTCCAATGATCTGTCCGATCATGTGCGCATCATCATGGGCTATGACGACGCTCTGGCGTTGCTGAATCCGGCTGACCCAGAATCCGCCAAGCGCGTTGCCGAAATTGAAGCCACAGTTGAAGAACATGTGCGCCGCATCAAGGATCTGCCCGCAGTCACCAAGCTGATGGACAACATCAACCATCTGCGTGAAGAAGTGAGCCTGCGTTCCGGCCTGAAAAAGGAAATGGACGACCTGCGCAACCTGACGGACAAAATTCGCGGCATCATCAAGGCCCGCGGTTTTCGTACCGGCAAGGAGCACTACGTTCAGACCCTGGCCCAGAACCTTGCCCTCTTTGCCATGGCCTTCTACGGCAAGCCCATCACGTACCGCACAACCGACTTCAAGAGCAACGAATACCGCAACCTGCTAGGCGGCAGCCTCTTTGAACATAATGAAGACAACCCCATGCTTGGCTATCGCGGTGTTTCGCGCAATATCCATGACTGGGAAATTGAAGCCTTCAAGCTGGCCCGCGGCGTATACGGCGGCTCCAACCTGCGCATGATGCTGCCCTTTGTGCGCACTCTGGAAGAAGCCCGCTCCATGCGCAGCTACCTTGAGCAGGTTCACAAGCTCAAGAGCGGTCAGGACGGCCTGAAGATCATTCTCATGTCCGAGCTGCCTTCCAACGCCATTCTGGCCAAGCAGTTCATCACTGAGTTTGACGGCTTCTCCATTGGCTCCAACGACATGACCCAGATGGTGCTGGCGACGGACCGCGACAATTCGCGCCTGTCCCATATCTATGATGAGGAAGATCCGGCGGTTGTCTGGGCTATCCTTGTCAGCATCTTCACCGGCCAGAAGTACGCCAAAAAGGTGGGCTTCTGCGGTCAGGGCGTGTCCAACAGCATCATCCTGCGCGGCCTGGTTGCCATCGCGGGCATCACCTCCGCCTCTGTGGTGCCGGATACCTACTACCAGACCGTGTTCGACATCGCCTCTGTGGAAGGGGAAAACCATTCTGCCGCCGACCTTGGCAAATGGCTTGCCGCCCAACACCACAAGCGCCTTGCCGACCTGATGGAAAAGACCGGCTACGGTCATATCCTCAAGAAGTACAAGGAACCGCAGGATATTCAGGAATGGTACGAGGGCGAGTTGCAGCGTCGGCACGAACAGTTCCGCGATCACCTCGACACGCCCAAGGAAGCCTTCTACCGGGCCGAGTTGCAGAGCTTCCGCTCCACCTTCCACAAGCCTGTGATCTACGCCACCTGGAACTGGGACGAAACGGTTGAGGATGCCCTGCATCACTCCGGCTTCCAGAACTTCGAGGAGCAGGCCAAGGCTCTGGAATACTCCCGCACGGTCAACGACTAGCGCAAACCGGTTACTGTCGACTGATACATCAAGGCCCGGATCTCAGGATTCGGGCCTTTTCGTATACAGCGTTAACTGCGAAAATTTTTCTGCTTACGGAGGCTCACATGCGCATGTGGATGTTGCCCCCTGAGGGCATGTGCCGCAAACATTTGCTGGGCGAACATGTGGAACTGCATATGCTCCTTGGCAGCATGCGACGCGGCAAAAATATAGACGGCTTTCTTTCCGGCGGATTGGTTGACCCTCAGCTTGTCTTTGCCCGGCATGAGGAACTTGTCACAGAGATGGCCCGGCGTGGATTCAAACACTCATCGCCCATTGATGCGAGTGAATGTGCTTTCCTGTCAGCCCGTTATACTGGCAGCAGATCCCTAGACATTGTCGCCAATGCTGCTGAATTGCAGCGCAGGTGCCCAGACTGCGCCCACTTGATGTTAGCGAAAAACACCACAGCGCAATCAGGCACCACAAATGCAAACTGATGCCCATGCGACAATAACATGTGCAGCATCAACACAATATTTGACTATCGCGCACAAAAAAAGCCGGGCCTGGAAATCCAGACCCGGCTTTGCATTTTCAGGCAGGGTAGAGCGTTAGCTCTTGATGCTGAAGTTGAGCTTGCTCTGCATGTTCTGCACGCTCTTGCTCAATGTGCTCATGGCGTCGTCAAATTCCTTTTGCAGGCTGTCCATGAGTTCATGCACCGAAATAATCTTGTTCACGCGGGCCACATTGGCGCCGCAAAAGGCAAAGCCGCGTTCAAGATTGCCCTTCATGGCGTTGATGAGCGCCTGGGCGATGCAGTAGGGCGTTTTTTCCTGTTCGCAGGTGTGTACGCAGTGGAACACGCACTTGAAAGGTTTTTTCTTGCCCTCGCGCGAGGCCGTGATGAATTCATTGCCAAGAGCGCGGCCAGGCATGCCCACCGGGCTTTTAATAATGGTGATGTCTTCATCGCGCGCAGAAAGGTAGCTCTGCTTGAAGCGGTCATCGGCATCGCATTCGTGGGTAGCCACAAAGCGGGTGCCCATCTGCACGCCGGAAGCGCCAAGATCGAGGAACTTCATGATGTCCGCGCCGGAGTACACCCCACCGGCGGCGATAACAGGCACAGCGCGACCGCACTTGTCTTCCATGGCCTTGGCGGCCTCAACCACCTGCGGCACCAGAACTTCAAGCGAATGGTTGGGATCCTGCAATTCTTCGGCCTTGAAACCGAGGTGGCCGCCAGCCTTGGGGCCTTCAACCACAAAGGCGTCAGGCGTGTAACCAAAACGCGAGGCCCATTTTTTGGCGATTACCGTGGCCGCTCTGGCCGAAGAAACAATGGGAACCAGCTTGGTTTTGAATTCTTCCTTCTTTTCTTCGCACACCTGCAAGAGGTGATGCGGCATGTCGAGGGGAAGGCCAGCGCCGGAAAAGATGATGTCCACCTTGTTTTCAACGGCGGTGCGCACCATCTGGCTGAACGTGGTAAGCGCCACCATCAGGTTGACGCCGATAATACCGTTGCTGAGTTCACGTGCTTTCAATATTTCATTGCGCAGGGCGCGCAGATTGGCTGTAAGAGGATCCTTGGCCACATCGGGTTCTTTCATGCCGATCATGGCCCCGGCGATGACGCCGATACCACCCTGATTGGCAACAGCCGACGCAAGCCCGGCAAGCGAAATACCCACGCCCATGCCACCCTGAACTACAGGGATTTTAGCCGTGAGATCACCTATCTTGAGTGCGGGGAAAGACATTGCAAGACCTCCGTCCTGTCCGTAAGCAGCATGCCACTTTGCATCGTTTCGATTACAAACGACATACCTATGTTTGCCGGGAAGCATAGCTGGTAATTTCACAAGACGCAACAATCATCTTTAATATATGTATTCCGGCCCGTTATCCTGCGCATAGTGACGCATAGGGGCACCAGTCGCAATGGCGGTCCGGGCGCGCCGTAAAGGACGGCGCATGGCGCATGTGCAGCAATACAAGAGAAAGCGCCGTGTGGCAGTACCCAATGGCCTCCGCCAGGTCTTCGTCCACCAGCCCTCCAAAAAGGGGATACTCCCTGCCAGCGTTGCGCAGCTCAACCAAGGCTGCATCGCCGACCGGGCCAAGTCCGCTGCCCACAGCCATGCTCACATAGCAGGGCAGTTGCAGGCTGGGCAGCCGGGGCCGCAACTCTTCAAAGAGGGTATCCATATCTTCAAGCATCTGGGCGTCAGGCTTGTACCCCCCGCCAGTTTGCGTCTGGCGCAGGGTCGCAAAAAGGTTTTCAATACGCCTGAAATAAAGAATGTCGCCCCACAGGCTTCCATCATGTAATTTAAGGCTGCCGGTCTTGTAGTCAAGGATGTGCAGCAGGTCATCGCGCCGGTCAATGCGATCCATTATGCCCGTAAAGGAATATTCGCCGCCTGCCAGCGACAGCGTGGCCTTGAGTTCTTCCTCCAGCGCCACAATGATTGTGCTGTCGGGCTGGTTATCCAGAAATCGTTGCAAGCGTACAGGGGCGGCTTCTTCCAGCATGAGGCAACTGTCCGGCGGCAAAATGCGGCGCAGGTCGGCCTTTTCAAGCTCCTCATGAAACCGCGCCAGCATGGTCTCGCGGCTGATATCACCCCGGCGCACCTCTTTATTGAGATACGGTTCGTACAGCGCGTGCAGCGTATCGTGAATGCAGGTGCCCACGGCTGCGGGGTCGTCCCCTTCGTTGACTTCCTGCGGCGGTTGCAGCCTGCAGAGGTATTGCCAGGCAAAGCGCAGTGGGCACTGCTGGTAAACATCCAGCCTTGTGGGCGAAAGCGGTTTTTGGAGCAGGGCCAGCATGGCCTCGTGCAAGGCCTCTGTGCGGGGCAGGCTTTTGGGCGCGGCAGGGGTGCTGCGCACCACGCAACGGGCCATGCCCAACGGCCCCTGACCGGGCACAAGCAGCTCGCCACGGCGTTGTTCTTCTTCCCACAGCAGTTGCTCAACAAAGCGGCTGCGGCTTTTTTTGCCGTCAAAGAGCGCAGAGCGGCTGATGCCCTCCTGCCAGAAAAAGCGCACCTCCTGCGCCCCGGCGCAGAGCCGGTACAACGTGTGGGCTGTCGCTCGTTCGCGCCTGCGGGCATCGGGCAGGCCAAGCACCTGCCGCAATGAATCGGGCAGCAGAGGATCCTGCGCAGGGTTGCCGGGCAGTTTGTCGTCCGTGGCATCCACAATAAGCACCCTGTCAAAGTGCAGCAGGCGCGTTTCAAGCATGCCGAGCACCTGCAAGCCCGTGAGCGGCTCCGCCTCAAAAGGAACGCGCTCCTGTTGCAGCACTTCGCGCACTATGCCGTGCAACACGCTGGTGGGAAAGGGCGTCTGCGCAAGGCAATTTTGCCGCAACACAGGGGCCGCATGGCGGGCAAGCCGGTACATGGCCTCCGCATCCAGCGGAAAATGCCGCCACATGTCGCCGCCGTTGCGCAGCAGAAAATCGCAGATGTTTTGCAGGCACAGGGCCATGCCCTCGGTGGTGTCCACCTGCCCTGGCTGGCGCACCAGCACATTGAGCGTGGCTTCATAAAGCTCAAAAAGCGCAGGATGCATGCCCGGGGCGCACTCCCGCGCAACCTCGTCCATATTCACAAACCGCGCCCCGCCGCGAATCATGCCCTCAATGCGGCGCAAGACCTCGCGCAAATAAAGGGGCGTCGCGCTGCCATCATCCACGCGCAGCAGGTTCAGATAGGGGTGCCGCAGGCACTGGAGCAGGTTGCGCCAGTAGTAGCGGCCATCTTCCGTCCTGTTTTCCTGCAATTGCAGCAGGGCCTCAAGCAGTCGGTTAAGGGGCGAACGCTCCAGCGGGTAGCCCATGGAGACGTTGACGTCCTTGTTGGGCAGATGGTGCAGCACAGGCATGAGCAGGGCGCTGTCTGTGAGCACGACCGCCGTGGAAAGCCCGTCAGGAGCGGCTAAATCATTGTTGCTGCCGTTGCCGCTGCCCGGTGCCGCCAGTTCTTCATGCAATGCTTTAAGCTGCGAATGACAGTCATACCCGGCAAAAAACGATATGCGCGGTTTGTGCGCGGCCTCGGCCTCCGTGGGCTCCACGGCAAGGCGAGCCGTGGCCTTCCAGCGGCGCAGCCACGCGGCCTGCGCCTCGCACGCCCAGTGCGGCGCGGCGCCAAGAGCCAGCGCCGGATCTGCATGCAGGCAAATCTGCCCGCCAGCCTGCCACAGCCTGCGCAGCAGGGCTTCCTCACTGCCGGTGAGCAGCGAAAATCCGGCCATCACAACGGGTCGGTCATCTGCGGGCGTAAAAAAGCGGGGCAGGGCAAGTCCGTCTTCGCTGACGGTAAAGGAGTCCAATCCCGGCGTCGTCCAGCGGCGGGCCTCCAGCGCGGCCACATAGGCCTTGCCTATGCGCCCAAGAGCGCCCAGCAGGGCAGCCGCAGGGCCGGAAACCTCCTGCTCCACATGGCTGAGATCCACAGCAGCCACGCGCTGGCCCAGCATTTCTTCCAGCAGGTTTGAGAGCCGCAATCCCCAGGGCAGAAAGTGCGCCATATCCATACGGGCAAAACGCGCGGCAAGGCCCTCGTCATTCTGCGCGAGGCCCATAACACACTCGTGCAGCAGGGCGACCCTGTCCAGCACGTTGGCCGTGTGCAGAGGGTCTGCGCTGGTTTGCGACCGCCAGGCCGAGATAACATCCGCCAGGGTCATGACCTTGGGCAGCAGGCCCTGATAGCCTTCTTCCGCATAGAGCTTGGTGAGGTAACGCCAGGGCCGGTTGTGGGGCACGATCAGCAGGGTTGCGCCCGCCCGCCCCTTGCCGATGCTGGTCAGAAAGGCTTTGAGGTCGGGCAGAAAGGGCCGCTGCCAGGGAAAAACAAGAATCGGCGATGCGCTCATGCCTGAGCCTCCGTGGCGGGCAAAAGATCGCTGCAACGCTCGGCAAGAGCCGAAACGCCGTGCGCTTCCACAAGCTGAAACCGCCGCACATCAAGGTACACCAGCAGACCGCGCGCACTGCCGGGGGCGCAGTCGTTCCCGGCTTCCAGGCAGGCAAGGTAGGTCTGTAGCTGCGCCACATGATCGGCTTCGGGCTGACCGCTTTTATAATCAAGCACCAGCGGCCCCCATGGCTCATGAACCAGCAAATCCATGCGCAGCAAGCGGCCCTCGGCATCCATGAGCGAATGTTCGGGCCAGCCCGTTTGCAGCCAGCGCGCCGCCTGCGGTTGCGAGGCAAACCATTGCAACGCCGCAGCGGCATTTTCCCGCAACGCGGCCTCGTCCGGCACAGGCAGCGAAAAATGCCCAAGGCCGAAGTTCAGCGCAGCCTGCGCGTCCGCCTGCGGATTGCCCGTTATGTGCAGATGCTCAAGGCACAGGTGCAGAAAGCTGCCCCTGTCTTCTGCGCGAAAGCTGAACCCTGCCAGGGGATTACGAAAAATCTTGAGGCGCGGCAGCCACTGCATGGGCCGCCATGCGGGGTCTGCAAAGCCAGCGGAATCCGCAGCATCCGGGGTTTGGGCAATGCTCCGGGCGGCATCCGCTGAAGCAACGTTTTCCTCGCCTTCCAGGCTTTCCGCAATCTCCGGCTTGCTACCCCAGGGAGCCGCGGCAGAAGCCCTCGCGGCAGTTGCAGCCGGGGCGGCATCGTGCGCGGCTGGATCCTCGCCCACGGTGTAGGGGGCTGTGAACCCGGCCTCTTCCATAAGCATGTCCAGCACGTCACTGGTAGAGCCGCGCCCGCCCACGGTGCTGGTGCGCAGCACATAGAGCGCATCGCGCGCACGGGTAAAGGCCACATAGAGCAGGTGGACGTTTTCACGGCACTGGCGGGCAAGCTCCTGATGATAGGGCGCGCCTAGATGCTTTCTGTTGCCCACGGCAAGGCGCAGGCCTTCGCGCTCGACCATCACGGTTTCATTGCCCATGCGGGCGCGCAGGTCTGTCCACGGCACAATAACCACCGGGGCTTCCAGGCCCTTGGATTTGTGGATGGTCATAACGCGCACGGCATCCATGTTTTCGGGCATGGGCACCTTTTCTTCGCCGCTTTTGGCGCGCCAGTGCTCCAGAAATGTGGGCAGGGTGGCAAGGCCCTTTTCTTCCGCGCTGTGCAGCACTTCCATGAAGCGCCGCAAAAAGGTCTCCGCCTCGGGGTAGCGCCGCTCCACATCCAGCCGGGCAAACCATTCAAGCGTCATGTCATAGGGCGTCATGAGGCCTGACTGACTGTGGAACGGGGCAAGCAGCCGCTGCCAGATTTCTGGCCAGCGCTTTTTGAACCGCTGGAACAGCGGCCCGCCTCTGGATGCCGCGCACCAGCCCGCAATGTCTTCGTGCGCAAGGGCCGCAGCTTCTGGATGCTCCCGAAAGATGCTACCGCACACAAGGCTCATAAAGGCGATGTCGTCCTCAGGATTATCAAGAAAGGAGAGCAGGGCCACGGCCTGCACCACCAGCGGGTGCGCGGCGAGCCGCAGGCTGTTTTCTGTAATCACGGGGATATTTTCGCGAATCAGCCTGTCTGCCACAAGGGTGGCCTTGCCGTTGCTGCGCACCAGAATGAGCACGTCGGCCCATGGATGGTGCGGCTCAATATCCTCATGCAGCAGGGTGCAGAGGCGTTCAAGCACATCTTCGCCCAGAGCCTCGGCATCCACGGAAAGGATGGTTTCCACGCGCACAAGGCCGCCCTCGCGGGCGTTTTCAGGGCATTGCTGCTCCGTGCCCGCAAAGGCGCGCACAAGGCCCTGAGCGGCCTGCCCGCAGATTTCCGGCGGGGTGCCCGTGGGTAAAAGGGCGGCCATGACCTTTGCGGCCATGTCCGTCTGCGCAAGCGGGCCGAAAATTCCATTGTTGTGCTGCACGATTTCGCGACGGCTGCGCCAGTTGTAGGGCAGATTGTCGCGCTGGCCGTCGGGTGCGAGGGCTGTGAGTCCCGCATCGTCAAACACGCCGTCAAAAAGCTCCGGCTCGCCCCCACGCCAGCCGTAAATGGACTGCTTGACGTCCCCCACCCAGGTGAGGGAGCCGCCGCGCGAGAGCGCTTCTTCCACAAGGGGGCGCAGGGCGTACCACTGCTCGCGGCTGGTATCCTGAAATTCATCCACCAGAAAGTGCGTGAGGCGCGAGCCCATGCGGCACAGGGCCTCGGGCACGCCGTTGTCGCTTTCAAGCACCTGCCGCGCCATATGCGGAATCAGCAGGCCCGGCAGGCTGCCTTCCTGCCGCTGGTTTTGCACAAAGGCCTGCACAAGGGTGCGCGCCAGCAGGAGCACGGGGGCAAGCCCCACAGCCTGACGCAGCAGGGGAGCCGTATCTACCAGAACCCCGGTGGCGCGGGCAAAGGCCTCGTAGGCTTTTTGCACTTCGTCGCTGACAACGGGCTTTTTCAAAAACAGGTCAGAGGCGCTGGCCTTGCTCAGGTATGCCGAAGTCTTGCACTGCCCGGCGGCAATGGCTTCCACAGCGGCAAGGGCGTTTTTGCTGAAACTGAGTCCGCTTGCAGCCGCAGCAGACAGAAAGATATTGGCATGGGTAACTGCCAAGCTTTCCACTTCGCTCAGCCGCTTGTGCAGGGTTTCTGTGGGCGAAATATCCTCAAAGCGCCCCAGCAGCACGTCATCCAGCAGGCCGCGCAACTGGTTGAGCAGTTTTTCGCCCGCAAGAAAGCCCGTGCTGTTCTCCCGCCAGGCCATGGCCCGGTAAACCTCGCGCAGCAGGGATCGCATGGTTTCATCGCCCTGCCATGCGCGTTCAAGCAGTACATCAAGGTAGGGAGTGAGCACTTCTTCCGTGGCAAAGACAGGCTGAAAATCCGGGTGCAGATCAAGTTCCAGCGCTGCCGCGCGCACAATGAGGTGCAGCAGGCTGTCAATGGTGCGGATGTTCAGCGCGCCCATATCGCGCATGATCACATCCACCCAGCGGGAGGCCTGCTCGGGCGAAAGCGCAAGCCCGCCCAGGGGCTGCCCGAGGGCCGCGCTCTTGAGCTGCCGGATAACGCGGTCGCGCATTTCGGTTGCAGCGGCATTGGTAAAGGTGATGGCGAGGATGTCGCCCCAGCCGCAGCGGCCGCCCGGCAAAAGCACGCAGGCCGAGGAAGCGGACGCGCTCGCGGGCGGCCCGCTCTGCACCAGCCTTTGCAGAAAACAATGCGTCAATTCATAGGTCTTGCCGGAACCGGCAGAGGCCTTGACCTGTCTGAGATGCTTCATGCTGCCGGTTACGCCGGGGGCAGCATGCCGTGCAGCATGCCCTGACCGGTGGATTCAAGCACAGCCCGCCACAGGTCTGAATAGATGTTGAGCTTGCGGCGCTTGCGGGTCACAAGCTCCAGCGGCAGATGGACGTAACGGTCCTGAATCTTGCCCACCACCATGTCTGTGCGCCCGGCCATGGCGGCATGCACGGCGTACTGGCCCAAAAATCCGCAATAAACCTTGTCATTGGCGTTGGCCGGGATGGAGCGGATGATATAGCTCGGGTCAATATATTTCAGCGAATGCTCAATGCCGCGCGCGCCAAGATAGGAACTGATATTCTTGCGCAGAAGGTCAGCCACGTCGCCAAGCACAGGGTTGCCCGACACATCCTTGGCGGCGTGGTTTTCCATAAGGTGCTGACCAGCGCCCTCGGCTGCCACAATAACGGCATGCCCGCGCGAGCGCAGGCGTTCTTCCAGCGCAGGCAGAAGCCCGCCCTCGCCCTCAAGGGCAAAGGGAGCTTCCGGAATCAGCACAAAGTTCACTTCTTTGAGGGCCAGAGCCGCGCGCGCGGCGATAAAGCCGGATTCGCGCCCCATCAGCTTGACCAGCCCAATGCCGTTGGGCACGCCGCAGGCCTCGGTATGGGCGCATTCAATGGCCTCCGTGGCCTTGAAGGCTGCAGTTTCAAAGCCGAACGACTGGGGAATGAAGTTGATGTCGTTATCAATGGTTTTGGGAATGCCGATGACGGATATCTTGAGCCCGCGCGCCTGCACCTCGCTGCTGATGGCAAGGGCGGCCTTCATGGTGCCGTCGCCGCCAATGACAAAGAGAGCGTTGACGTTGCTGCGTTCAAGGGTATCCACAATTTCCTCGGCAGACTGCGGCCCGCGTGAGGAACCAAGCATGGTGCCGCCAAAACGGTGAATGTCCGCCACGCTTGAAGGCGTAAGCTCAAAGGGGGCATGACCGTACTTGGGAATAAAACCCTCAAGCCCGTAGGCGATGCCCAGAATGGAGGGCACGTTGTAGGCGTGGAAGGCCTCCATCACAATGGCGCGGATGACATCGTTGATGCCGGGGCAAAGCCCGCCGCAGGTCACGATGGCGCACTTGGCGCGGGTGGTGTCGAAGTAGAGTTTTTTGCGCGGGCCAGCGGCCTCAAGGCAGACGCTGAAGGGCGCGTTCACTTCTTCCGACAGTTCTTCATCCACAACAATCTGCACGGTCTTGTTGTCTGCCCAGGTGCGGTAGGGCAGCACAGAATCAAGCTTGCAGGGGCCAAGCGTGCGGATTTCCGTTTGCAGCGAACATTCTTGCATGGTGCAGCCTCGGCTGTTTTGGAGCTATTTGCTTAAACCAAGTTCCGCCGCATGGGCGCGCATGGCTTCGATGGACAGAGCCAGAAAAGCATCAAGCTCAAGCCCGGCCTCGGCGCACTGGCGGATGTTGTCGCGGCACACGCTGGCCGCAAAGGCTTTATCCTTCATCTTTTTCTTTATGCTTTTAACTTCCATGCCTTCCATGCCCGTGGGGCGCATGAGCGCAGCGGCAGAGATAAGCCCGGTGACGGTTTCGCCGCAGCGCAGTGCGTAATCAAAGCGCGAGGCAGGGCCAGCCGCGCCGTTCATTTCCGCATTATGGGCGCGAATGGCAGTGAGGGCTTCGTCCGGCAACTGGCCAGTCAGCATCTCTGCGGTGTCCAGCCCGTGCCGGCTGGCGTTTTCCGCCGTGGCGGGGTAGTCGAGGTCGTGCAAAAGGCCAGTGAGGCCCCAGAGGTCTTCATTTTCGCCAAAATGTTGGGCAAGAGCGCGCATTATGGCCTCGGAGGCCAGGGCATGCTGCAACAGTGAAGGCGGTGTTTTTTGCTCGGCCAGCAGAGCGAGGGCCGATTGACGTTCTATCATGGCAAGTACTCCCTTATGTTTAAAAATGTAAATCAGGCAACCCGGCTTTGCAAGCCGCGCGAGGTGAATGGCCGATGCGCAGCCGTGGCTCGACCCGCAGCCCAGTTGACAGCACGGCATTAATGACGGAAAAGAACCTTTTCGGAATACATATTCCACTACCTTTGCCGAAGCGACAATTTATGCCTATATACGGTCTCCGTTTCAGAACGCTTGGACAAACAAGCTACTATACCGGCCCCTCCGGCTTCAAACGGGGGGATCATGTGCTTATTGAGGCAGAGCAGGGCCAGACCCTCGCCGAAATAGTATCCGGCCCCGCAGAGCATTTGCCCGGACAGATGGAGCAGGAACTGCCCTCCATTTTGCGCCATGCCGGTTCAGAAGACATCCACCGTGGCGAAGCCAACGAGCAGATGGCGCGTGAAGCGCAACAGTTCTGCCGCCAGTGCATCCGCGACCGCAACCTTGATATGAAGCTTGTGGATGTGGAGGTCTTTTTTGACCGCAGCAAGCTCATCTTTTACTTCACTGCGCCTTCCCGCATTGATTTTCGCGATCTGGTCAAAGACCTTGTGCGTGAATACCGCGCGCGCATCGAGCTGCGCCAGATAGGCGTGCGCCACGAAACGCAGATGGTGGGCGCTGTGGGCAACTGCGGCATGGTCTGCTGCTGCCGCAGGTATCTGCGCAAATTTGCGCCCGTGACCATCCGCATGGCAAAAGAGCAGAACCTCTTTCTGAATCCTGCAAAAATTTCGGGCATTTGCGGCCGTTTGCTCTGCTGCCTTTCTTACGAACAGGACAACTACGACCATTTTCACCGCATGTGCCCGCGCCTCGGCAAGAAATACCAGACGGACAAAGGCCCCATGAAGGTTCTGCGGGCCAACATGTTCCGCAATTCCCTTTCTGTGCTGACGGAAAATAACGAAGAAGTCGAACTGAGCCTGGATGACTGGCAGGCGCTTTCGCCCCACAGGCCGGAGGCCCCCCAGGGTGTACAGCCAAAGCAGCCGCCCAAAGGCCCCATGAACGACAACAGCCTGCTTGTGGTTTCCGCCACGCCGGATACTCTTGACTCTCTTGATTTTATGGATGAATTCCGTCAGGACGAGCGCGATACCCAGGCCGAGGAATCCGCCCCCGCCGAATCCGGCGAGCGCGCCCCCGGTGGAGAGGCTCAGGCCGAACCGGGCAAGAATCGCCGCAAACGCCGCCGCAACAAGTCGCAGCGGCCCGACCACGACTAGCAATTAAGCTTACGGAGCCTTGAGTGAACAGCTTTTTCATCACAACGCCCATCTACTACGTCAATGCCAAGCCCCATCTGGGGCATGCCTATACCACTGTGGTTGCCGACGCCATGGCCCGCTACCACAAGCTGATTGGCGAGGACACCATGTTCCTCACCGGTACGGACGAACACGGCGACAAGATTGTTCAGGCGGCTGAAAAACAAGGCCAGACTCCCAAGGAGTTTGTGGACGACATCAGCGGCCGCTTCCGCGCGCTGTGGCCCAAGCTTGACGTTGCCAACGACCGCTTTGTGCGCACCACGGATCCAGAGCACATCAGCGCCGTGCAGACCTTTTTGCAAAAAGTCTATGACGCGGGCGACATCTATTTTGGCGAGTTCGGCGGGCATTACTGCTACGGCTGTGAACGGTTCTATACCGAAAAAGAGCTGGAAAACGGCCTCTGCCCCCAGCATCTGACCAAGCCGGAATTTATCAGCGAGAAGAACTACTTCTTCCGCATGTCCAAGTATTTGCCCTGGCTCAAGGAGCACATCGAGGCTAATCCTTCGTTTATCCGGCCCGAGCGCTACCGTAGCGAAGTGCTGGCCATGCTCGAATCCGGCGCGCTGGAAGACCTGTGCATCTCGCGCCCCAAATCGCGCCTGACCTGGGGCATTGAGCTGCCTTTTGACAAGGATTACGTCTGCTACGTGTGGTTTGACGCGCTGCTCAACTACATCAGCGCGCTGAACTGGCCCGAAGGCGAAGATTTTAAAAAGTTCTGGCCCGGCGAACATCTGGTTGCCAAGGATATTCTCAAGCCCCACGCCGTATTCTGGCCCACCATGCTCAAATCTGCGGGCCTGCCGCTGTATGAGCATCTGAATGTTCACGGCTACTGGCTTGTGCGCGACACCAAGATGTCAAAATCACTTGGCAATGTTGTGGAACCGAGCGACATGGCCCAGCGTTTCGGGCCGGACGCCTTTCGCTATTTTCTGCTGCGCGAAATGCACTTTGGTTCTGACGCCAGCTTCAGCGAAGATGCCCTTGTAGGCCGCATCAATGCCGACCTTGCCAACGACCTCGGCAACCTGTTCAGCCGCGTGCTTTCCATGACGGCCAAATATTTCGGCAGCCATGTGCCCATGCCCAAGGCGCTTCAGGAAGACGACAAGGCCATTGCCGACCTGTGCGCCAACTCCATGCGCAACTTTGTGCAGCTTTTTGGCAACGTGCAGTTTGCCCAGGGGCTTGAGTCCCTGTGGGAACTCGTGCGCGCCCTGAACAAATACGTGGACACCCAGGCCCCCTGGACGCTCTACAAGCAGGGCAACATGGAGCGCCTCGCAACCGTCATGTACGTCATGTTGGCGGCCATGCGCAAAACCGCGCTCTGCCTCTGGCCCGTCATGCCTGTGGCCTCTGGCAAAATGCTTGCCCAGCTTGGGCAGCAGGTGCAGGAAGGCCAGCCCCCGGTTGCCAATGTGGAAGACGAAATTGCCCATTTTGAAGGCCTTGAACCCGGCATTCAGGTAGCGGAAGGCTCCAACCTGTTCCCGCGTATTGAAGTGAAAAAAGAAGGCGCGGACAGCAAGGAACCCAAGGCCCAAAAGAAGGACAAGCAGGCGGAAAAGCCGCAGGAAAAAACCGCGCCCAAGCAGGCCGCATCCAATCAGTCTGCAGCAGAACAGGGCGGGGCGGATGCGCCTGCAGTCAAACCCAATGTGGAATTTGACCAGTTCAAGGCTCTGGATCTGCGCGTGGGCACAGTCAAAGTGGCGGAAAAGCACCCCAATGCCGACCGTATTCTACGACTTGAAATTGACTTTGGCGAAGGTGAGCTGCGTCAGATTCTCTCTGGCCTGGCAGAGCACTATGCGCCGGAAGATCTGGTGGGCAAACGCGTGTGCGCAGTGCTGAACCTTGCCCCGCGCAAGATTCGCGGGCTGGTTTCGCACGGCATGGTGCTTACGGCAGGAACCGACAGCGCGCTCGGGCTGCTTGCTGTGGACCGCGACGTGCCTGACGGCAGCGAAATAGCATAATTCTGATGCGGTGAGCGGCGTCGCACCCGTGGTTCAAATGGGCGCGACGTCTGCAACCACCATCAGCAAACGGCAATACAGAACGATGGGCGGAAATGCTCTAGTGGGCCTTGGCCTCTTCTTCGCGGAACAGGCGCTCAAGGGCGGCGGCATCAAGCGGCGTAAGATTGAAACGCATACCCGCTTCGTCCAGAAGGGCAGACAGGCTCTTGCCGGTATGCAGGGCGCGCTGTTCCGCCAGATAGGCCGCAGCCTTACGCACAAGTTCGCCTTGCGGCATAATGGTTGTCATGGAGATATCCTTTTTTATTCACCCATAGCCGTTGTGCCGTCTTTTGGCAATGCTCTGCCCGCAGGGCGACACATCCCACACTAGGCGACAGGATTTCGCGCCAGAGGGTTTTTATGGATAATCTGTTTACTGCGGTAATTTTGAGCATTGTCGAGGGGCTGACGGAATTTCTGCCTGTTTCCTCATCCGGCCACCTTATTCTGGTTGGCGATCTGCTCAACTTTATGGGCGAAAAGGCCGCCACCTTTGAGGTAGTTATTCAGCTTGGCGCCATCATGGCTGTGGTGGTGCTGTACTGGAAGCGCTTCTGGGGCCTTGTGCGCCCTCAACCCTATGTGCGCTTTGCGGGCATGCGCGGCATCATGCTGCTTATTCTTACATCGCTGCCTGCCAGCGTGCTCGGGCTTTTGCTGCACTCGGCGATCAAGACCTATCTGTTCCGTCCGGAAACTGTGCTCATTGCTCTGGTTGTGGGCGCGGTGATGATGATAGTTGTTGAAAAACGCAAGTTCAAACCTTCGTATATTACGCTGGACGACATGACGCCCAAGCTGGCCCTTGGCATCGGCTGCTTTCAGTGCCTTGCGCTGTGGCCCGGTTTTTCGCGCTCGGCTTCAACAATTATGGGCGGCATGCTGCTTGGCGGCAAGCGCTCGCTGGCGGCGGAGTATTCGTTCATCGCCGCAGTGCCCATCATGGTTGCAGCTACCGGCTACGATATGCTGAAAAGCTGGCACCTGTTCAGCGCTGCGGATATTCCCTTTTTTGCCGTGGGCATGATCGGCTCGTTCCTCTCGGCCCTGCTGGCAGTCAAAGTGTTCATCGCTCTTATGGGCCGCGTGACTCTGGTGCCTTTTGCCGTGTACCGCCTGTTAATCGCACCCTTTATTTACTATTTCATGGTGAACTAAAAAAAATGCTTGCCAAGGGGCGGCAATTTTTATAAATAGATCGTCGCGCTAACGAGGCGCTGACACGGCAAGGTAGCTCAGTTGGTCAGAGCATGCGGTTCATACCCGCAGTGTCGGGGGTTCAAATCCCTCCCTTGCTACCAGAATTTCATACCCGGAAGTCTTACGAGACTTCCGGGTTTTTTGCTTTCCGACAGGTATAGTGCAGATTCATCGAGCAGGGCAGACTCTTCACCAAAGAGACTCTGCATACTATTTTTCACTACTGCGACAAGATGCTTTCAAAATTTCTACAATGCTGTTATTCTAAAAATCCTGCTCCGTGCTCCGGCAATTCAACCATGCCACCCTCTTACCTGTGAAACATACGAAATCGCACTATTAAAGAAAATACCATGAAAACCATCATAAGAAAAACACCAAATACCATGTATCAGCCTGTTGGAAAATATTCGCACACAACCATTATCCCCGCTGGCATGGACGCCTATGTGTTTTCAGGGCAAATCGGCATCAGGGGTGACGGTTCTTTTCCAACGGCCTTTAACGATGAAGTGCAGCAACTCTTTACAAATATTAAAGTATTGCTCGATACGGAAGGACTGTCCGGAGCAGATATTACCAAGGTTAATATCTGGTCCGTAAAAGAAATCGACTGGGATTATTTCGATAACGAGTGGGATAAGCTTTTTGGCAGCACTTACCCATCGATGACTATTGCGTATGTATCGGCATTGGGCCTGCCGGAAATCAGCATAGAAATTGATATCTGGGCTGCAAAACAACCTCAGGGCTAAGTGCAGCAGGGTGCTCTTCATGAGCAGAAGGGCGCCCTAACCATGGATAGCTGGCATATTGCTCTGGCGAGGGAATTGATAACCTGCACCATACATGGTAATTTATTGAAAGTTCTTCATTGGCTACCTTGGGGGCATTATGAAAGAAAAAACTGTCTACCGCTGCAAGCGCTGTGGTGATGTTTTTTACTGCCCGACTGGCATGCTGGACAAAGCCTTCTTTAACTTTCGGCGGGTTTTCAAGTTATTGTCATGCCCACGATGCGGAAGTACGCTTATACATGAAGAAGAGTACGTGGCTGAAAAAAAGAAACAGGACAATGCTGCAATAGATAAATAGCCTGATCTGGTTATGCACAGGCAGGCAATATTTTTGCCATCCAGCAAAACAGGCTCGCGTTATAACCAATATATACGGCGTTTATGCCTTGTGGTGCGCAAAAGCGTACGGGGCATAAACGCCTTGCCTTTTACTCCGGTGCCGTCATGCAGTTTATACATTTGCCCCACAACGCCAAGCCTGAGCAGTACGCAACGTGGCACAGCGCAGCTCTGCACAGCGCTCAGGCCGACCCTTTCAGTTGTACGCCAGCATGGCAACTTGCCTTTCATGACGCCTTTGGTCCCAAGCGGCGTTTGTTGTTTGCAGAAGCCGACAGCAGTGTTATTGCCCTTGCGGAAGGCCTTGTTTCGCCAGAAGAAATCTACATCACGCCCCTTGAACCCTCGTGGTTCTTTGGCTGCCCGCTGCTGGGCAGCCATGCCCCGCAGCTATTTGCCGACGCCATGCACTTTTTTACCAGAACCTATGCCCCCAGATTTCCCAAGGTTCTTGTGGGCGGCCTTGGCCCTGGCCTGGATTATGTGCAGAACATGCTCAACAAAACAGGCATGCCGCTCCAGGCGCACCTCGTAAAAGCGGGCATTCAGGGATCGGCTTCACTTGCTGGCGGGCTGGACGGCTATCTTTCGCGCCGCTCGGCCAATCTGCGCCGCAACCTGAAACGTTCGGCCAAGAAGGCGCACGAGCTGGGCATCTCTTATGAACGGGTGCTGCCTTCAACGGAAGACGAAGCAAAAGCGGCGTATGCCCGCATGATCGCCGTTGAACGCACAAGCTGGAAGGGGATTGACCATTGCGGCATGGCGGAGCCGGGCATATGCGATTTTTACGCATTTCTGCTCCAGCGGCTCGCGCCGGAAAAGGGTGCGCGCGTCATTTTTGCCCGCCGTGAAGATACGGACGTGGGCTTCATTTTTGGAGGCCTGGCAGGGGATATCTATCGCGGACAGCAGTTCAGCTATGCGCAGGATTGCCATGAGCTTTCACTGGGCAACCTCATGCAAATTGAAAAAATCCGCTGGCTCTGCGAGGAAGGTGTGCAACGCTATGACATGGGGCCTCTCGATGGCCCCAAAATGCAATATAAGACGCACTGGACGGAAACGGCCTTTCCCATCAGGACATGGCTCATAGAAAAGGCCTGAACACCGCCAAAAGGGCAGGGGGGCAACAGCCCCCGCAGCCCGCATGCCATCACAGGTTAGCGTTCCAGAAAAGCATGGCCACCCGCGAGCTGCCAGTTTCGTGCACCATGCCGTTCTTGCTCATGGCGCACAGTTTGTCTGCCAGGGCGATCTCTTGCACCTCTGAGAGCTGGCCTCTACTGTTAAAATGCCGCGTGTACATCACAATGGCTTCTTCCAGCGGGCATTCAGAATCCCACGTGCGCTCAAGGTATTCCACTTCTGGATAATAACCCTGCAACCACAGGATATTGAAGGCGCAGTAAAGCCCCCGCCGGGTATAGTCGTCGTCATTCGTTGCACCAACAACTGGCGCAAGTTCCCTGCGCACAGAATTATCGCCAGTAACCTGCGTGATAAGGCAGCAGTAGCCCCGCGAGGCCTCTGTCATTTTTTCAAGAGTAACACGGTCATACACGGCAGGAGTGCGCGAGGCGAAAACAAGCTGAAACCGTTTTTGCCAGCCAAGCTGCTTCAGATCCGCAGTATCCCAGTCAAGCACGTGAAAACGGGCGTTTTCCATACCAGTTTGTTGCGCATTTTCATTTGCGTATTCGATCATGCCGGGCGCGATATCAAAACCTTCGACCTTGCCAGCCAGCCCCGCAAAAATCAGGGCATGCCTGCCTGGCCCGCAGCCTATGTCCAGCACGGCATCAGCCTTGCCAACCTTGGCGCGCGCAGCAACCTTTGCAACAAGATCGCGACGGTACGCGCTGGAATCTGCCTCGGCCGAATGGGTATTGAACGACTGGGCGCGGCGGCTCCAGAACTCCGCCAGATCTGTGCGATCCGGCTGTCTGTTTGCCCAGAATGCTTCAAATTGTTTTATGTCCATGTTCAAAACCTTTGTTTGCGCGCAATGCTGCGCCGTAGTCCAGCAATGTTTTGCAAGGTTACAAGGAGACGGAGTGGGAATAAAGAAAAATCAGCCCGCTGTTTCTGCGGGCTGACAGGCATTCAGTGGATGTCCTTTGACGAGATAGATGGAGCAGGGGAAAAACCCCCTGCCCGGACACGGATTTCAGCCGGGCAGGGCAGTTTATGAAGGCTAAACAATGGGGACGGGCTGGCCTACCACTTTTTTGCGGTCAAGCTCTTCATGCAGCTTTTCCACATCCAGGTTGCCAGTAACCCTTGAAACAAAGATGGTTGCAACACCATTGCCCACAAGGTTGGTGAGCGCGCGGGCTTCTGACATGAAGCGGTCAATGCCGAAGATAACGGCAATGCTCTCTGGCGGTATGCTGCCCACAGAACTCAGCGTTCCGGCCAGCACAATAAAACCGCCGCCAGTAACTGCAGCCGCCCCCTTGGACGAAATAAGCAGAATACCCAGGAGCACAAGCTGATCGCCCAGCGGCATTGGTGTATTGGTGGCCTGGGCAAGAAATATTGCCGCCATTGTGAGATAAATGGCTGTTCCATCAAGGTTAAAGGAATAGCCAGCGGGAATCACAAGATCCACAACACTTTTGTTGCAGCCAACTTTTTCCATTTTGCGCAGCATGTTTGGCAGTACGGATTCGGAAGAAGACGTGCCAAGCACGATAAACAGTTCTTCACGAATATAGCGCACAAACTTGAAGATGCTGAACCCGCAGCTGAAGGAGATGGTCCCCAGAATGAACACGACAAAAAGGATGCTTGTAACATAAAAGCACACAATGAGCTCGCCAAGTACAAGAACAGAGCCAATACCCTCCTTGCCGATGGTAAAAGCCATTGCGCCAAATGCGCCGATGGGGGCCACGTGCATGATGATGCCGATAACCTTGAACAGCACTTCAGAAAGGCTCTTGATGAGGTCAAAGCAGAGCTTGCCCTTTTCGCCGCTGTAATTCAGCGCAAAGGCAAACAGCATGGCCACCAGCAGCACCTGGAGGATTTCGCCGCTGGTAAAGGCAGAAACAAAGGTATTGGGAATGATGTTGAGGAAGAAGTTGACGATATTGTTGTCTTTGGCCTTGCCAGCATACTGGGCGGCAATGTTTTTGTCCGCAGCGTTGAAGGTGCTAACGTCAACATTCATGCCCACGCCGGGCTGGGCCAGGTTGACCACCACAAGGCCGATAGCAAGTGCCGTAAGCGTAATGACGGTAAAGTACACCAGCGCTATACCGCCAGTTTTGCCCACGGCCTTGATATCTTTCATGCCGGCTATGCCGGTAACAACGGTTGAGAAAATCAAAGGCGCGATGATCATTTTAATGAGGTTGATGAAGCCCTTGCCCAAGGGTTGCATCTTGACGGCCAGTTCAGGATAAAAGTGACCCAAAAGAATGCCAATAAATATGGCAATGAGAACCTGCACATACAAAATTTTCAAGTACTTCATGGCTGGAATCCTGGCTTATGGCCTGATGTAAGTATTGTTTCTCAACACAAAATACATCAACAAATTCATCGCTGTCATTGCAGCTTCTATTAAACGTCAAGGCGGTAAAATTATTTTTGACAAGATAACGTTTACTTCTTTGTTATAAAAAATGCATACAATAGTTTTTATTTCTAAAAAAAATAAACAATTACATAAAATAATAATATTAATGTTGTTACACAGCATGTTAATTAATGACATAGTATACAATCCTAATTGTACCCAAAAAACTGTTTGTATGTTCTAACAATTTTTACATACACCACGTATAATAGTCATTTAATGACGTATCACTGCATTGATCATAATTGCAATCAAATTATTTTTTTAACTAGTTGCATCATAAACAATTGTTTGATTGAACAATATAATTATAATTGGCAACATAAATAAGTAGCTATCGCGCTCCCTCAATTATCATCTATCGTTTTGCCCTTGGCTTACCTCTGTGCATACTCATGATATGATGGCAATGGTTGCTTAAAAAATATCCACCTGTATAAATTTGATTCAGTACCCACCAAAAGACCCGGAAAAATCAGGACTAAAAAGACAATTGTTTTCCTTGTGCGGATGGCGTAATATGGCGGACTTGAGCAATAAGCCCAGCTTGTAAGGAGCAGGAAAACTATGACCGAGGATAAGTTCGCAACCTCCATGTCGGAGGAAGGCGCTGAGGATTTTGCCGCCATGCTGGCGGCCCACGACACCGCTTCAAACCGCCTGCAGCCCGGCCAGAAAGTGACCGGAACTGTAATTGCCATCACTGGCGACAGCGTTTTTGTGGACGTGGGCATAAAGGTTGACGGCATCATTGACCGCAAAGACATTCTTGATGCCGAGGGCAATGAAAGCGTTAAGCCCGGCGACAGCCTCGAAGCGTGGGTTACTGGCGTTTCCTCGCAAGAGATTCGCCTTTCCCGCTCCATGAGCGGCAGCGGCGTTGCCGCGCTTGAAGAAGCCCGCGATGCGGCGGTGCCGGTTGACGGCCGCATAACCGCAGTGTGCAAGGGCGGCTACACGGTTGACGTGCTTGGCAAGCAGGCCTTCTGCCCCGGTAGCCAGCTTGGCGTTGCCACGTCTGAAGACGCCGCCGAAGTTGTGGGCCGCAGCATGCCGTTTCTGGTTATCCGCGTTGAAAACCGCGGCAGAAATGTTGTGGTTTCGCACCGCGCCATTGTTGAGCGCGAACGCGCCGAACAGCTTGATGCCCTGCTTGAAAGCCTCAAGCCCGGCGACATGGTTGAAGGCAAGATCACGCGTTTCGCCGCTTTTGGCGCATTCATGGAGCTTGCCCCTTCTGTTGAAGGCATGATCCATCTTTCCGAACTTTCCTGGTCGCGCGTGGGCGCTCCTGACGAAGCCGTGTCGCTTGGCGACACCGTGCGCGCCAAGGTTATCTCCATCAGCAAGGACAGCAAGGGCCACGTGCGCATTTCTCTTTCGCGCAAGCAGGCCGAGGGCGATCCCTGGCAGGATGTGACCACCAGACTTGAGTCCGGTACGGTTGTTTCCGGCAAGGTTGTGCGCCTCGCGCCCTTTGGCGCTTTTGTGGAGCTTCTGCCCGGTATTGAAGGCCTTGTGCATATTTCTGAACTGTCGTGGACAAAGCGCGTGGCCAAGGCCGAAGACGTGCTTGCGGCGGGCGAAGTCGTTTCGGTTAAAATCAAGGAAATCAACCTTGAAAATCACCGTATTTCCCTGAGTCTGCGGGATGCGGAAGGCGACCCGTGGAAGGAAGCCGCCCAGCAGTTTGCCGTTGGTTCAACGGTAAGCGGCACGGTTGAAAGCCGCACCCCCTACGGTCTCTTTATTACTCTGGCCCCTGGCATCACCGGTTTGCTGCCCGCTGGCGTCATCAAAAATTCCAAGCATGGCAACCAGTACAGCAAATTGGACAAGGGCGACACCGTCACCCTTACTGTACAAAATTTGGACACCAGCGCCAGACGCATCAGCCTTGCCCCTGAAGGCGAACAGGCCGCCCAACCCGCAGAAGACAAGGCATGGAAGCAGCATACATCCGCCGGCAGCTCCAATAGCGGGTCTGGAATGAACATCATGGCACAGGCTTTGCAGAAGGCTCTGAAAAATAAGTAACCAGGAGCTTTTCCATGATGATAAAAAAATGTCTTGCAGCCATGCTTGCCGTGACCTTTCTTGCGGCATCGCAGCTTGCCCAGGCAGCCAATCTGCCCGACTTCAGCGAACTGGCGGCCAAAAGCGGCCCGGCAGTCGTAAACATCGGTACAGAACGGAAGGCCAGCGGTAACAGCCAGGACGATCTCATGGGGGAAATGTTCCGCAATATGCCGCCAGGATTTGACAAATTCTTTGACCAGTTCGGCGGCAAGCGCGGTGGCAAGCGCCCCCAGATGAAACAGAAGTCACTGGGGTCAGGCTTTATTGTCTCCGCTGACGGCTATATTGTTACCAACAATCATGTGGTTGCCGATGCAGATGTTATCCGTGTGACCCTTGATCAGAGCAATGGCAAAAGCGAAGCCATCACGGCCAAGCTGGTTGGCGCAGATGAAGAAACCGACCTCGCCCTGCTGAAAATTGAAACCAAAAAGACCTTGCCCTACCTTGCGTTCGGCAATTCGGATGAGCTGCGGATAGGCGAGTGGCTGCTGGCCATCGGCAACCCCTTTGGGCTCGACCACTCGGTGACGGCGGGTATTCTTTCGGCCAAGAACCGCAACATACACGCCGGCCCCTTTGACAACTTCCTGCAGACGGATGCCTCCATCAACCCAGGCAACAGCGGCGGCCCGCTGCTGAACATGGCCGGGCAGGTGATTGGCATCAACACGGCCATTATTGCGAGCGGGCAGGGCATTGGCTTTGCCATTCCGAGCAACATGGCCGCCAAGATCATCGACCAGATCAAGTCCGGCAAAAAGATCAGCCGTGGCTGGATTGGCGTTGGTATTCAGGATGTTGAAGAAAATACCGCCAAGGCGCTGGGCCTCAAGGACGCCAAGGGCGCGCTTGTGGGCAGCGTTATGGAAGGCGAACCTGCTGCCAAGGCTGGCATGAAAGACGGCGACATCATTGTTTCCGTTGACGGCAAGGCCATTGATGACGCCGCGGCCCTGCTGCGCGTGATTGCCGACAAAACCCCCGGCAGCAAGGCTGCAATAACGGTGTGGCGCGATGGCAAAACCACTGAACTTTCCGTGACGCTTGGCGAACGCAAAACCTCGCAGACAGGCGACCAGAACGGCAAGGATCAAAAGCAGAAGGATGAAGGTTTGCTTGGTATTTCCGTCCGTCCGCTTACGGATGAAGAACGACGCGACCTCAAGATTGAGAAGAACGAAGGGCTGGTCATTATTGACGTCAATCCTGAAAAGCCCGCTGCCGAAGCCGATCTGCGCCCCGGCGACGTGATTCTCAAGGCCAACCTCAAACCCGTTCGCAGTGCTGCGGATCTGTCGAAAATCGTCAACGATGAAGGCGTCGCCCGCGGTGCCGTCATGTTGCAAATTTCACGGCGAGGCGATGTGTACTTCCGAACTGTAAGCCTGAGCAAGTAGCAGGCACAACCACATGGGCTGCCTCTTAATCGGGGCAGCCCTTTTTTTATCCATGAGCTTACGCATACTCAACATTGGCGGGCCGTATCTGGCCTCCGCCCTCAAACGCCTTGGGCACCACGTCATCACGGCGCATCCGGCAGCAGACGCCGACATTCCCTCACCGCACCCGTACTCTGTGCGGCAACTCCTGAACCGCCTTGATGCACTCGGTTTTGCGCCTGACGCACTCTTCTATTGCGATGATGGCAACATGCCAGAACTGCTTGATCCGGAAAATGCCCCCTGGCCTTCGGTGCGTTATTCCATTGATACCTACTGCAACCCCTGGCACATCCCGTATTCCAACGGTTTTGACGCAACCCTTGTGGCGCAGAAAGACTATGTGGAAGTATTTTCGCACGAGGGCATACCGGCGCGCTGGTTTCCGCTGTTTTATCCCCAGATTCTTGAGCCCGTGGGGGATTTTACTTTACGCGACATTCCCGTAGCCTTTGTGGGAACCCTCGGGCACAAAAATAACCCGGACCGCGCGCCATTTCTCAAGGCCTTTCGCGCCAGACAGCCGCTGGTGGCAATTTCTGGCGATTACAAGCCCATCTTTACGCGCAGCCGCATTGTTCTTAACCAGACGGCGGCTTCGGAAGTGAATTTTCGCTGCTTTGAGGCTATGGCCTGCGGCGCGGCCCTACTAATGGAAACCTGCGGCAACGGCCTGAACGAACTCTTTGTTCCCGGCGAGGAAATTCTGCCCACGTACCAGCGCAACGATGCGCAGGCAGCCGCGGCCATTGCCGCAGAAGCCCTCGCAAGCCCCGAAAAACTCGCGGAAATTGCCCAAGCCGGGGGCAGAGCAGTGGCCCGGCGCCATACAGACACGGCGCGCGCGGTCAGCCTGACGCAGATGCTCGCAGAAATGTGCGCCACTCAGGCGCACCGGGAGCGGCTTGAGCAGTCGCTTGAAAAGCGCACTGCTCTTGTACGCGGTGCATATGGCATGCTTTCCAGCGAGCTTTTTGACCCACAGCTGGAAGAACACCGCGATTTTTTTGAAAAAATGTGCCTTCGTCAGCCATAGCGCCATAAATACCTGGTAATGCATCAAGGGATGCATCCTGCATTGCAGGCATGTGCGATAGGGCATATAGTTGGCAGAGCACCACTTTTTGGAGGAATATCAATGCCAGTTGTGCATAGCGATGCCGGGCATCTGCCTGGGCTGGAAAAGCTGGAGAACATCCCCGCGCTCATGAGCGCGTATTACACCGAATTTCCCAATCCGGCGCTTGCAGCCCAGCGTGTTGCCTTTGGCACCTCGGGGCATCGGGGCACATCAGTGCTGTGCAGCTTTAACGAGGAGCACATCTATGCCATCACTCAGGCGGTGTGCGACTACCGCGCCGCCAAGGGCATTGACGGGCCGCTGTTTCTTGGCGGCGATACCCATGCGCTGTCTGAAGCCGCCTTTCGCTCCGCGCTGGAAGTGCTGGTAGCCAACAACGTGAATGTGCGCATTTCGGCTGGCGGGGCCTACACAGCCACTCCGGCGATCTCCCATGCCGTGCTCAAATGGAATGCGGGCCGAGTTAACGGTCTGGCCGATGGCATTGTCATCACGCCTTCGCACAATCCCCCGCGTGACGGCGGCTTCAAGTACAATCCACCCCACGGCGGCCCGGCAGAAGCCGAAGTCACCAGCCAGATTGAAAAATGCGCCAATGCCTACCTTGAAAACGGCAACAAGGGCGTAAAGCTCACACACCTGCGGGCGGCACGTGCCTCGTCGCTGGTGGAAGAATACGATTTCATCGGCAGTTATGTGCAGGACCTGGCTGGAGTGCTGGACATGAAGGCCATTGCCTCCTCTGGCCTGCGCATCGGCGTTGACCCCCTTGGCGGCGCAAGCTTGCCCATGTGGGAACCTATTGCTGAAGCCTACAGAATTGACCTTGAAGTGGTGAACAGGGCAGTGGATCCTACATTCCGCTTTGTTCCCTGCGACAAGGACGGCAAAATCCGCATGGATTGCTCCTCGCCCTATGCCATGAGCCGCCTTTTGGATCTGCGCGACCATTTTGACCTGAGTTTCGCCTGCGACCCGGATTCCGACCGACACGGCATTGTGACGCGCAATGAACTGATGAACCCCAATCATTATCTGAGCGTTGCCGCCTGGTATCTGTTCCGTACCCGCAGGGGGTGGCCCGCGCAGCGCGGTATAGGCAAAACCCTTGTGACAAGCGCCATGCTCGACAGGGTAGGGAAGGATCTTGGCCGCCCGGTTGTTGAGGTGCCTGTGGGCTTTAAATGGTTCGTGCCCTATCTGCTCAATGGGCGCTGCGGCTTTGGCTGCGAGGAAAGCGCGGGCGCTTCCTTCCTGTGCTTTGACGGCACGCCCTGGAGCACAGACAAGGACGGCCCCCTCATGTGCCTGCTGGCGGCTGAAATGATGGCGGTGGAGCAGTCCTCCCCAGATGAACTTTACGCAAAACTGACCGAGCGTCTTGGCGCGCCCGCCTATCAACGGCTTGATGCTCCGGCGGATGACAATGTACGGGCAAAACTTGCGGCGCTGACGCCTGAAAGCGTGAGCCTTAAAACTCTGGCTGGCTCGCCTGTTACCAGTGTGCTCACTCGCGCGCCCGGCAATGATGCCTCCATCGGCGGGGTGAAAGTTGTCAGCGATGACGGCTGGTTTGCCGTACGTCCCTCCGGTACGGAAGCCATCTGCAAAGTGTACACGGAGAGCTTCAAGGGCGAAGACCACCTGCAAGCCTTGCAAAAGGACGCCATCGATTTCCTTGAGCATTTGCTGAAAGGCGATGCCTGATTGGAGTACAGATAATCTTTCTCTGCCAAGCGCGCGTAGCGCGCGGCAATTTTTTACGGTTCAATAGTTCAATAAAAAAGGTAGCTTGCTCTTCAATCAGCAAAGCGCAGTCGCAATGCCGGGTATCCGGTCACTGCGACTGCGCTTTTTGTAAATAATTCTGACTAAATGTACGATCTTGCCCAAGGGGCTTACTGGCTACCAACAGGCAAGATTGCCGACCAGCAAAGTTCTACCGCGCGGCGGGCAGTCCAGCGCTTTCACGCAGGCGGGCAACCTCTGCATCCGTAAGAGGCCGGGCTTTGCCACTGGCCAGATCCCCAAGGCGCAATGAGCCTTGGGCGACGCGGCACAAGCGCAGAATGGTCAGCCCAAGATCACGACACATACGGCGAATCTGGCGGTTCAGCCCCTGGCGCAGCACCATCTGCAACTGGGTATTGCCGCCAACCTGCTGAGCGATCACTTCCACAGGCATAATATCTTCACCTTCGGCAAGGTGCATGCCGCGCCGCATGATTTTGAGCGCCCCTTCAGGCACAGTGCCGCGCACAAGCACCTCATAGGTCTTGGGCTGGTGATGCCGGGGGTGGGTGAGGCGCTGGGCCAGTTGGCCATCATTGGTGAGCAGCAGCAATCCCTCAGAAAAATAGTCAAGCCTGCCAACAGGATACAGCCTGAGCGCCTTGTATTCAGGCGCAAGGCAATCCAGTACGGTGGGCCTGCCTTCCGGGTCGCTCACTGTGCAAACCACATGCACGGGCTTGTTGAGCATGAGGTAAGTGTAGGACTGCGGGGCCGACAAAATGCGGCCATCCACGGCAATGCTTTCAAAGGGCAATACCTGACGCCCTGGGTTGGGCTCCGGCTTGCCGTCAACACTGACGCGCCCGGCAAGAATAAGCTCGTCTGCCTTGCGGCGCGAGCATAGACCAGTTGCGGCTATGGCCTTGTTAAGGCGTATGCCGTCAGCTGCATTGGCGTCAGCATCGGGCTGAGGTTTTGAGGGCGCGGCAGGCCGAACAGAATGATCGGCGTCAGATTTGACGGCCTGGGGCTGCGCGGGTTTGCGTTGCGAAAAGCCGTCTCGGGCCTCACGGGCGTTCGGCTGAGTACCTGACCGTGAATCTGTCCGCGAATCAGAACGGCCATTTGGTCCATTGGCAGACCAGCTATCAGAACGGGGGGCATGATTCTTGCGCGCGTCCGCAGGCTGTTCCTTTTTATGGGAGCTGGTGGACGAACTGTTTTTGCTGCGGTTTCTGGCGAATGATCCGGCATTGCCGGAATGTTTGGGCGGCACGGTGATTTCTCCTTGGAAAGATGCGCTCATGGTGCGTGAAGTGGAGCATGCCGTCAAGGGCAAGCAAGAAGAGCATGCATGGCTGACCCGGCATTTCAACGGTTTCCCATCTTAAAAAGTTTACATAATTATCATTATGGGACATTTATAAATACTGTATGCTGGGTGGACCGGGGTTCAAAACCAGCCCGAAAGTCTGCTTAGAATGCCATTGGCGGCACCACTGCCAAACCATCCACGCGCAGAGGTCTGAGCAATGTAAAATGAACAAGCCGCTCATCCTTTCCTTATATAGAAGCCCATGATTGCCGCTCATGAACCCCGTCCAGATCGACCCACCCCAATATGGCCGAACGGCGCATCCTACAGATTCATTGCTGCAACTCGCTGCGCAATCTCCTTAACAGGCGTAAAACCAGGGGCCAGCCTGCACTTGCTCCCGAAGCGGCTCTGACGTACAACACTGCCAACACTGGTTTTCAAGCAAGGAGTTTACATGGGCTTTGCCAACAGCTCTTGCAGCTTTACTCGGTTCCGTATTCTTGATCCTGTTCCGGCCACGCTCTGGCCGCAGATACTGGACAAACTGAAACAGTTCGCCATGCGCGACATTGACGATATTCCTGAAATGCAGGGCCAGGGATGGGCCTGTTTTGAGGACATGCTCGATACCGACTGGGTGACGGCCCCGCCCCAGAAAGGCGCGTACATCGTGTTTTCCCTGCGGCTGGATATGCGGCGCATACCCGCTGGCGTGGTCAAAAAACACGTTGCTCTTGCCCTTAAGGAAGAAAAAAAGCGCATGGGCGAACAGGGCAAGAACTACATTGCCCGCGAGCGCAAAAAAGAACTCAAAGAGCAGGTGCTGCTGCGCCTGCGCTCCCGTTTTTTGCCTGTTCCCGGCGAATTCAACGTGCTCTGGGCCACAGACAAGAACGAGGTCTGGTTTGCGTCCACCCAGAACAAGATGATCGACCTCTTCCTGGAAGAGTTTCTCAAAACTTTTGAGCTGCACCTGGAGCAACTGACGCCCTACAATCTGGCGGTCTCCATGCTGGACGAAGAAAGCCTGATCCGCCTGGACAAGCTGGAACCCACGCAGTTCGCTCCCCTTTCCTGATGACGGCACGGAGACCCCATGAACATGCCCTATCTTGGCGAATCCACTGACAGCATTCTCGGCAAGGAATTTCTGACCTGGCTCTGGTACCAGAGCGACACCGCCCCCGGCGCGTTCACTGACAAGGACGGCGCGCCTTTTGCCGTTTCCATGGAACAGCGCATCGTGGTGGAAGGCGGCGAAGGTGATGCCCGCGAAACAGCCTCTGTTTCCGGCTCGCTCTCCCCTCTCCGCGAAGCCCGTTTTGGTCTCGGCAACGGCAAACAGGTCAGCCGCGCCCTGCTGCGCCTTGAAAAAGAAGAGCTTGCCTTTCAGGTCAGCCTAAAAGCTGAGGATTTCTGCCTCAACAGCCTCAAGACCCCCAAGCTCGACAAGGGCGACAGTGATGACGACCCGGACGCCCTGCTGCTGGAAAAGTTCTATCTTATGGAAGTGTGCACCGGTCTGCTGGATGCCCTGTACGCCCGCTTTCTGAAGCTGCGCCTCTCGTCTGGCTGGCAGAAGGAAGTAGACGACATGCGCCAGTGGATGACCCGCACGGAGTAAACTTTTTTCATGAGCACCCTGCCCGCATCTGCCGCAAGAGGCCGCTTTTCCGGCTCGCTACTGCACGTTTTACAGAAAACGTTGTGGATGCTGCTTGTGCTGTGGGGCATCACCATCATCAGCTTCTGGGTCATCCATCTGGCCCCCGGCTCTCCCACAGATATGGAAACCACGCTCAATCCGCTGGCTGGCGCTGCGGCGCGTCAGCGGCTTGAGGTGCTTTACGGGCTGGATCGCCCCCTGTATGTGCAGTACTGGGACTGGCTGACCCGCATCGTGCATCTGGATTTCGGCAATTCCATGTCTGCCGATTCCCGCCCGGTGCTGACCAAGATTCTTGAGCGCCTGCCCCTCACCGTGGGCATGAACGTTATTTCGCTGGTGCTCACCCTGCTCATTGCCATTCCGGTGGGCATTGTTTCCGCCTGCCGGCAGAACTCGCTGCTGGACAAGTCCGTTACCGTGCTGGTTTTTCTGGGTTTTGCCATGCCGTCCTTCTGGCTGGCCCTGCTGCTCATGATGTTTTTTGGCATCGAGCTGCAATGGCTGCCCATTTCCGGCCTTACATCCATGAATTACGAGCAGTTGAACGCCTGGGGCAAGTTTTGCGATCTGGCGCGGCATCTGGCCCTGCCCACACTGGTGTATACCGTGGGCGGGCTGGCTGGCATGTCGCGCTACATGCGCGCCTGCATGCTTGAAGTGCTGCGGCAGGATTACATTCTCACAGCGCGGGCCAAGGGGCTGGGCGCTGGCGCGGTTATCTGGCGGCATGCCCTGCGCAACGCGCTCTTGCCCGTCATAACCCTGCTGGGCCTTTCTGTGCCGGGGCTTATTGGCGGCAGCGTCATTATTGAGTCCATATTTGCCCTGCCGGGGCTGGGCCAGTTGTTTTACGGCGCTGTTATGGCGCGCGATTACACCATGATCATGGGGAATCTGGTGCTTGGGGCTGTGCTCACGCTCGCGGGCAACCTGCTGGCGGATTTCTGCTACGGGATCGCGGATCCGCGCATCCGCAACGCAAAGGACAACGCCTGATGCTGCCTCGCGCCGTCAAAAAGCTGCTTGGCCGCAACCTCATGCTTGCATTGGGGCTTGTTATTGTGCTTGCCATGTCGCTGGCCGCGCTCCTTGCCCCATGGATTGCGCCCTTTGACCCCAACGCCCTGCATCTGGACAATATTCTGGAGCCGCCCTCCTCCCGCTTTCTGTTCGGCACAGACCGCCTTGGGCGCGATGTTTTTTCCCGCCTGCTTTACGGTGGCAGGGTTTCGCTGTGGGTGGGCTTTGTGGCTGTGGGCATATCGGTCAGCATCGGCACGGTTCTTGGCCTCGTGAGCGGCTATTTCCGCCGATGGGTGGACGAGTGCATCATGCGCGTGGTTGATATAATGCTCTGCTTTCCGTCATTTTTTCTTATTCTGGCGGTTATTGCCTTTCTTGAACCCAATCTTACCAATATCATGGTGGTTATTGGGCTTACCTCGTGGATGGGCGTTACCCGCCTTGTACGCGCAGAGGCGCTTACCCTGCGCGAACGCGAATTTGTTGACGCCGCGCGGCTGGCAGGCACATCCACTGCGGGCATACTGTTTCGACATATACTGCCCAATGCCCTTGCGCCCGTGCTGATAACCGCTACACTGGGCGTTGCCGGGGCCATACTGGTAGAATCAAGTCTCAGCTTTCTGGGGCTTGGCGTGCAGCCCCCCGCAGCCAGTTGGGGCAACATGCTCATGGACGGCAAAGCCGTGATTGAAACCGCACCCTGGCTGTCGGTGTATCCCGGTTTGGCCATCTTGGTAACGGTATTGGGCTATAATCTTCTGGGTGAAAGCCTGCGGGACATCTTTGATCCGCGCCTTCGCCAATAGTTTGAAATGTAAGGGCATCCAAGATAGTTAAAGTTTTACATTAAGCATATAAACCGCCATAAAAAAACATTAAAGCCATGCTTGAATACCTGCGCATTCGCAATCTGGCCCTCATTGAGGACATGGAACTGGAGTTTTCGCCCGGCATGAACGTGCTGACGGGTGAAACCGGGGCGGGGAAGAGCTTTATCCTTAAAGCGCTGGGCTTTCTGCTTGGCGACAAGCTTTCGGCGGATATGGTTCGCGCGGGCGCTGAGCGCGCGCAGGTGGAGGCCCTGTTCAGCACAAAAGATGCGGACATGGTTCTGCGCCGCGAGATAGTGGCGGAAACAGGCCGCAGCCGCCTGTACATCAACGATGAACTGCGCTCGCAAGACAGCCTGCGCGACCTGCGCAACCGCCTTGTGGCCCACACCAGCCAGCACGCCCAGCAAAAATTGCTTCAATCTTCATTTCAGGCCAAACTGCTGGAAAGCGGCCTGAACTGCCCAGAGCTTCTGCACCAGCGGGACGACCTGCTTGCGCGCCTTCAGGCCAATGCGGCCCAGCGCTCTGCCCTGCTTGAGCGTCAGGCCGGGCTGGGCGAACGGCGCGAACTGCTTGAAATGCAGCAGCAGGAGATCGACAAGGTTTCTCCCGAAGAAGGCGAAGAAGAAAAGCTGGAAGAAATTCGCGCGCTGGCCCGCTCCATGGAGCACCAGCAGGAGAATTACGAGCAGGCGCTCATTTTGCTGCAAGGCGATGAGCAGGAAGGCGTGATCGACCAGTTGGGACAGCTTGAAAAGCTTTTGCAGCGCATGTGCCGGGAGGACGATTCCCTCCAGGCCGACGCCGACGCCGTGGCAGCCCTGCGCCAGCAGTTGGCCCACCTTGGCGGCAGGCTTCGCCGACCGCCTTCCCTGCCGGGGCTGGATGAAATGCCCGACATGGATCATCTGGAAGAGCGCCTGTTTGCCCTTGCGCAACTCAAGCGCAAGCTGCACAGAACCCTGCCGGAGATTCTTTCCCTGCGCGAAGAAATTTCCGAGAACCTTTCCTTCCTTGATGTCTGCGCGCTGGATATCACCCGGCTGGACAAGGAAGCGGCAGCTCTTGCCGCAGAGCTTGCCGCCGTGACCGCCCGCATCATCCCGGCCCGCCGCGAGGCGGCTGCCGCCATTGCCACCAAGCTTGAAAACGAACTTCGCCAGTTGGGCTTTTCAGATCAGGTGCGGGTATTGCCAGATTTTGCCGTGCAGGAAATCTGGCCCGGCGTTACTGACGAGCGCGGGCGCATCCTTTGGGCTCCTAACCCCGGCCAGCCCCCGCAACCGCTGGATAAAATAGCATCGGGCGGCGAACTTTCGCGCTTTTTGCTGGCGCTAGCCAGTGTTCAGCAGGATGACGAAGGCGCTACATTCATATTTGACGAGGTCGATGCTGGCGTTGGCGGCATGACCCTGAACAAGCTGGCCGAAAAGCTCTACGCACTGGCCGAAACGCGCCAGATGCTGCTCATCACCCACTGGCCGCAACTGGCGGCCCGAGCCCGCAGGCATTTTCAGATTGTTAAGATGGTGCGCGATGGGGAAACCTTTACCCTCTGCTCCCCCCTTAACAAGGAAGACCGCCACGCCGAGCTTGCGCGTATGGCAGGCGGCGGCGAACAGGGCGAGGCGTTGGCCCGCAGCCTGGAAAAATAGCACTCTGCAAATTTTGCCGCGTGGTTTTGCCATGCGGCATTTTTCTTTCATCCTTGCCGCGACATTATCGTGCTGCGGCCAGTATCTACGCATCTTTCTGACAATTTTTTGACTTTTTCTAAACTTTTTGCCCCTTTTCAGGCCTGCAATCAGACTGGCACTTATCTTGCTAATACCATCCCCAGATAACGAAAAGGCAAATTTGACCATAGCCACAGGGGGAGCATGTGACTAACGAAAACAACAATTGCATAAGCGCCATGCTCCATATGCAAACTGGCGCTCCCGAAGCCGCCTCGCATGCACGGCACGGGCAGATAGCGGGGCAACCGCTTTCGGGCCTGGACGAAGCATCGGCCAGAACTTTGCGGTGTCTGGCAAAGGATGGCGAAGGGCTTGTTACGGCGCTTGAAGCTAGGCTTGATTCGCTTCAGGAAGCCTTTATGGACATGCTGAACACGCAGCTTGAAGAACGCCACCTCCGGCCCGAAGACCGCCTGCATGTGTATGTTTCGCCCGAGGGAACGCTGGTGGTTGAAGGCAACGACAACGACGCCAACCTGCTGTGCGACATCATCACGCGCAAGCCGGATTTGCAAAAGAGCTTTAAGCAGATGGCCCAGGTGGCCATGCTCTCGCACGGTGTAGAACTGGCAACCCAGATCCATAACGATATTATCGATCAGGTTGAAGACGCCAATCCCCTGCTTGGGCACTACCATATGTGCCTTAAGGGCCCGCTCTCGCATTTCTACATCCGTTAGAGCTTGCCAAAGTCGAGCAAGCGACTTATTGTAATGCTTGACCAAATGGGGGCGCACTGGTTTCGACGGGGACGTGGAAGCCTTAGCGGCAGGTCGAGGCGCCGCTGGCCTCGTAAAAAGCGGCAACAAAAGTAATTGCCAACAACGATTACGACTACGCTTACGCTGCCTAAAAACAGCGAGGCAACGATCGCCTAGGCGGTCACGTCATTCGGGGCCATGTCTGATAACCCTGAATGGCGACACTTATCAGGCTGGCGGAAACTGGCTCTTACCGGGGTTTTCCGCGAGGAGTTTACCGGCGAGATTGCCGTGAGGCGCCCGGTCAGGGGCTACCACCACGGTGAAATTAATACCTGACATAAACCTGTAGATGCTTCGTGTGGACAGTTCTCGGACGGGGGTTCAACTCCCCCCGCCTCCACCAACCCCCACAAATTAAAGTGGCTTATACGATCTGAATAAGACGTATAAGCCACTTTTTTGTTAAAAATAAAGTTAGTTGCCTATACGCTAAATAAAAAAGCAAATCACCTAAACATAATTGCAAAAGCAACTTAGTCATGATAAAAAATTAATAATCTATAGTGCTGAATTAAATTAAAAACTCCACAACTCTTCTGCATTGGGGGGGGGTATGCCAAATATTTTTATAAAAAAAATGATTGAGAGGGTCGATACTGCTAAGGATGATTCTGACAACACATACTTTTTTTCTCTCATGTGTTATGGAGAATTATTGACGAAAATTACACTATTATATGTTGCATCTGTACTGACTAATGGCAAAGAAAGAAACAGATATGGAATATACCACAAACTTGTCAGATCATCAAGCATAGGAGACTGGTCATCATGCCTAGAGCATATTTTGACTGGTAAACAGTACCTCAACATAATAGATGAAGTAAAGCCAAATTTAAATGAATTGATTCATAAATTTAAACATGACGCATGGCAGCATCAAGCTCACGTTTTACTGCAAGATGTAAAGAAAAATTTTTCAATATCTCCTAACTACGTACAAAAAGTATCATTAATAGATTGGTATAAAGACTTCGCAAACCTCAGAAACAAAACTCGAGGTCATGGGGCACAGCTCCCTGAACTG
>JABNAD010000097.1_pt1 | contig 77849 bp, 65 predicted proteins | sample 7240381 | NCBI WGS metagenome assembly JABNAD01 (sample SAMN11332834, study PRJNA596920) | anaerobic digester metagenome | biome: digested sludge; isolation source: digested sewage sludge-derived enrichment culture grown on H2/CO2 | place: Germany: Goettingen
GAACAATCGGAGGCAACGACCAACTATACCGAGACCAAATGTACATCCGAAACACACTAACCTACACACCCACCACCGACCCCAACACCAACACAACAACCAAACCCCCAGAAATGTCCGAATGGAAAATAGACACCAGTTTAATTGGTGAACTCTTACTAGCTGCATTTATGATAGCTACAACGGCAGCCGCCGTAATATTGGCCGAAATAGAATCCAAACAATCCCTAACAGAAGAAACAAAATCAAAAGAAGGAATACTAGGAAAATTCGGAGAACTCTTCGGAAAACCTAAAACAACCAAAAGTGGAAAAATAGAGTTTAATTTTGTTGATAGTATTATTGCTGCGGCTACCCTGTTTGAATTTATAGTATCTCCTAGTTTGCTTTCGGGCATTCTCCTATTTGTTGGAATGTTCGGAGTTGTATTTAGCTTTATTGCAAAGATGATGTACAGCCCTCTAATGACCCTGTATTCAATTGCAATGCTATCTATCATGTCATTCTTCATTGTGAAAAAATATTGGGAATATTCCCACGGAGATGTGAAAAAAATGGAAGAATTGTTAAAAAGAGACCTTGAAACAATATCCGAAAGATTAAAGGAATTATTCCTAATAAAATAGTACATAGCACTATGTCAACAAAATCCCTCTCAACCCTAGAAATTGAACCGTTGATCAACAAATTCTTAGAACTTTATAGTGAGATAATAGACTTTGAAAACCTCACCAAGAAACTAGAAACTCCCCAAAAATTAGGTTATTGTGAAAAACTTGTGAAAGACAATTATCTAATCAAAGGGCCAGTGATAGACGGTTCCCTCAGTGCATTCCCTTATATAACTGAGGAGTATAAAGATTTTTTTAAGTTCGCCCATGGTGTGAGACTAAGGAGGATGGCATTCAACAATGTACCATGGAATAATAGTGGGCCGGATATGCTTAGGGATTGGAAATATGGATGGCCTCTAACTCAAATTAATTATCGGAACTTCAGTAGTTTATATTCACAATTGGAACAATTGTATCTTGTTAATGTGAACAGGGAGCTTAGTTGTCAAGATTTATTAAATATTTATTTCGGAGGATTAGATGAGCGTTTATTTTTCTTTTTAGATGAATTCGACCAAATAACAGATGAAGAAATACCCACCCCTACAAAAGAATATTTTAAAACCTTGCGAAAGGTAAAATGCAAAGATTCTATTCTAAAACAACTGATTTACAATCTAGAATTTCTAATCAGAGTCTCCTTAAATAAAAAATTTCAAAAATGCGACATATACACTAAAGATGAGCCAAGTCTGATCAAGGGACTTATTTACTTCTCAGCCGCAGCAAATAAAAGAAATACAATAACAGAAGAAGACATCATAAAAGCTTACAACACCCATTTCAAACTTTTAAAAACAGATGTCACCCACTATCCCCTTAGAGAAGATGTGTTCAAAAGTACTAATTACAACAGTATAAAAGCCAAATTAGTGCACTACAGCCTTAAACTGGGAATAACACACGGATGAAAAAACCACCACACCCACACTAAACCCCACCATCAGCCAGAGCTGGTCAAATCAGGTGACAAGATCACCATAACCATTACAGCAGACCCTGACACCCAATCTGTAAAAGCATACATTCAGGATAACACCTACCAACTCACCAAAAATAAAGGCACTTGGAGCATGGAATATCCCACACCACAAATTGGTGACGGAGTCTACTCCATCCTACTCATGGCCCAGGACATGGTGGGCAACACCAACCAAACACCACTCACATTCACTGTGGACAACACACCACCCGTCATCAATCCTGAAATCAATCCAGAAAGTGCTAAACCTGGAGAAACAATAACCATAACCGTAACCACATCACCAGACACGCAGAGTGTGGTGGCAATTATAGGCACGCAAAGAATCAACCTCACACAACAATGGAATCTGGACCACCAATTATACCCTACCCCTAGATAGCACCTTTGACATCCACACCATACTAATAGAAGGAACAGACATGGTAGGAAATGCGGGCCCCAATCCAAGACCAGAGCCTAATCCTGGGCTAAATCCAGGACCCATGCCTGGGCCCGAACCAGAACCAACACCCCACCCCCTTAAACAACCCACAAACACAGTTACAACGTGACATAGCAGGAGTCAGACAAGCAGTGCAACAAGGCAGCATCCAAGATGGAATGAACCAATTTTTCATGCCTGACTGGAATTTACAATCACCTGAACCAACACCAAAAGAATTTAATGAATGGGAATCTCAGCATTTCCAGATTCTCATGACTGGTGTATCTAAAAGATTCAAAAATCATTTTATAGAGTACACTAACTTTCGAAACTCTATTTTTTCCTTGAAAGGCTTTGGATAGATCATGAAATTATAATTAATATTCTCTTATAAAAGGCTGTAATTCAGAAGTATCCATCAAACCCATACCTTAAAAACAAAATAACAGGGCTGAAGAGTTAAGTATTGAACTTTTACATTTTCCGGAGGAGTTCCCTTTGGAAATGCTGCTAGATGAGTATTAAAGGCTTTATCTGGATTTCCAGATGAATATACATGTAACCAGAGCACCGCTGTGCTGTTGTTACCCATGATCCCTTCTATCATGCCATTTAGGAGAATGGGCTTGTTTTGGAAAAGTTGAGTATTTTCTGTCCTATTTTCCGGCCTATCTATCATCCACATTGCCACCGGGTCTTCTATGCTGGTGGGGTCAGTCATTAGGTAAAAATCCGAGGAATTTAACATAATATCTGTTATCTTTAAAGGATAACAGACCCATCCAGCTTCCCTGTTTTTATAATCCACCTTTTCATGTGATTGACTTCCAGTACCCTCCCCATGTGGGCATTCATCCCCAAACTGGTTCTGGGAGGATAACAGAGATTGATCCCGAGCATTGATAAAAACCATTTCCGTGGTGTTAAGGTAATTGCAAAGAACAGTACGGTTTTCCACAAACACTTCAGAGGATGAGTCGTTTTCACCAATATCTTTCACGTTGATGGGTTCCAGAGACTGATCCACAGGATAGATCACCAGAGTGGATTTACAATGGGAAGGAATTACATTACCATTTATTAGTTTATCATAATTCTCTTCAAGACGTTTTATCTTCACCATACTAATTACGTTGGAGTGGGTTTTTTTATTTATTTCCAGGTCCGATAATCCTGGGGTGACACCATTTACATCTGGAAATTTCTCCCAATTTTCTGGATTTCCAGGAGTTTTAACCAGCATATCAGCACCAGCCTGGGCAATTCTTTCCAGAGAATTTCCATAGGAATAATCTTCCATTTTAGAACCAACAATGTCCATGGCATCTGCAGAAACTCCTAATATGACGGTTATGATAATAAGAGCCATCATTATATCTATGGAGAAGACCATTCCATATTTATTTCCTGCAAATCTATCCCCAGACATTTTTTTCACTTGGATCCTTTCTAAAAAATGGGCACCCCATACTTTTGCCGGTGGGAGTTATCCAGATACAAGGAGAAATAGTGATTTTCACTACTGAAATATAATATAGGGTGGCCAGAATAGGTTCCGTGTCCAGTATCATTGAAAATAACGTGATCCACTGAACTGGGAGCAGTGGAGGAATTATTCATACAGGGGGAAATTGTTGGTGCAGGTATGATGAAGGTTTCCATACCATAATGGGAACAGATACCCTTTCCTTCCAGTCTGCAGAGGAAGCATGCCCCATCATTACTTTCATGATAAAACCCATTGTCGATACAGTTTTTCAAATTTACCAATTCATTGGTGTTTCCATGGAGAATGTAAGGATCATATGGGCATTTTTTGATTGATAATGGAGAAGTGGCATTTTCATAAGCCTCATAGTTTTTAATTCCCCTGGATTGGAGATAATTTGCCAGGCTGGAACCGTAAGATATGCGTTCTTCATTTATGGTGGCACCTCCATGACCCCTGCACTTAACAAAAGGTAAGGGATCGTAGATAGGGAATGATCCATTGGTAAGGGAGATGTTCTGGGTTAAATTTACATTATGTTTCAGGGTGCCCTTTTCCACAGTGATTTTTGATTTGACCTCCACACAGAATGGATCGTAACTATTATCCACCTTCAATATTATACACTCAACCAACACGCCCTTATCAGCGTATTTGGAACAGTACTTATCCATTCTATTCTGAAATTCTTCTTTAACCTCCTTTCTACTGTTGGAAAGGGGAATTCCACTATTTACAACTTCGAGAGATTTGTCTCTAATCACTTCCCGCCCTATAAATGGTAAATTCGTCTCCAGATCTGTTGCAACACCTAAAACCTCATGAGAGTTTAGGGTAGCTTCCTGAGTTTGTGCTTCATTTGTACTTAGGTCCACCAACACCATTAACAGCAAAAATGCTGGTAAAATTAGGAAAAAAGAAGCTAAACTCATTACATAACCCTTATTGTTCATTATTTCCCATTTTTTGTTTTTATAATATGGTTTCTAGGCTTTTTATGAGAATTTTACCACGAATATAATTATTATTTATTATATAAAAAGTAATACAATATAAAGTTATTTCTAAAACAAAAAAATATATTATGCCATACCAAAATAGGATAAAGACTAAAAAAGATCATAAAAATATATCAATTGGATCCCGCCTTAATCCCATGAATCATAAAACATATAAAAACACCAGTGATTATATAAGGATTTATAGAAATTAGATCAAATTATAAAAATCTAAATCAGATTGAACTGAATTTTCAGCTAAACCATAACCAATTAATCAAAAGCTTAGCGAGGTATAATAAATGAAAGATATTGTAAGAGGCTGGCGTCACATCTCCCAAAGATATAATCTCATCGGATCAAAGTGTTTACAATGCGGTGAAGTATTTTTCCCCATGAGGGTTATTTGCCCTAAATGCAGAAGAAAAGGTCAATTAGAACCCATAAAATTCAATGGAAACGGAAAAATTATGAGCTACTCTGTTATACACACCCCCACAGATGAATTTAAGAATATATCCCCCTACGCTGTGGCTATTATTGAACTAGAAGAGGGAGCCAAAATCACCAGCCAAATCGTGGATTGTAACCCCGATGAAATCGAAATAGGTCAGCAAGTAGAGCTAGTATTCCGGAAAATCAGAGAAGAAGGCGACGAAGGAGTGATATCCTATGGTTACAAATTCAAACTCAAACAGTAAAGTAGGGATCGTGTTAGTGGGCCACGGCAGCCGACTACCCTATGGTAAAGATGTTCTAAGTCAGTTAGCAGAGATCTACAGGAATGAAAGTGATCATCCGGTGGAAATAGGATTTATGAACATGAACAAACCCTCCATCCCCGCATCCATCAATAAACTGTCCCAGATGGGCGTTGAAAAAATTGTGGTTACCCCTGTGTTCCTGGCACCAGGCGTGCACACCACCGAGGACATCCCCCGTATTCTAGGACTAAATAATAATGGAGACGAAACCCAGGATCATGGACATAGCCCCGAGCATGGACATGGTCACAGCCACGACCACGGGGAAACTGAGGAGATCCATTTCCACGGAGAAATAATCTACACTGATCCCCTGGGTCCCGATCCAAAAATCGTTTCCATAATAAAAGACCGGGTAAACAATGCCCTCTAAAGATAATGCCCTCTAAAGATATAAAACAACCAAAAAATCTTAAAATTTCAGATATTGGTGAGAAAAAACTCATTAAACGACTCCTTTCAAGGAGTCGTGCTCTCCAACCTAATTCTCCTTTTTTTGATGATTTTTATTTTAAAAGCCTCAGTGATGATGCTGCACTTATCGACCTGGATGATAAATACTTAGTGGTTACTGCTGATCTTATACTGGAATCCGCCCACTTACCCCAGGATATGAGTCCTAAAGAGAAGGGTATGAAGGTGGTTACCGTGAATGTCAGTGACCTGGCTGCCATGGGAGCCAAACCCATTGGTTTCATACTGTCTCTGGGATTACCAGGAGACCTTCCTCTGGATGAATTCGACGAAATAATGGATGGCGTGCTCTATTCATGCCAGAACTACGAAATAGGACTTACTGGGGGAGACACAAACCAATCTGATGAACTAATCCTTAGTGGAACCGGTTTAGGAGTGGTGGATAAAAAAAAAGTTCTAATGAAAGATGGTGCCAGTCCAGGGGATGTAGTGGCAGTCACCGGTCCCCTTGGTGTGGCTGCAGCAGGATTTGAATTCTTACTATCACCACCCCCTGTAAAGGAAGTTCTTAAAAAAAATCTAAAACCTTCCACCTTAAAATTAATCAAAAAACATGCCATTGAGCCTCAAGCTCGATTAAACGAAGGAATAATGCTAGCTGATACTGGTGCAGTGACTTCTGCCACGGATATAACTGATGGTCTGGCTAGTGAAGTGGGTGAACTGGTTTCTGCCTCCGAAAATGGAGTGGGGATAACCCTTTATGAAACCCTGATTCCCATAATTCCAGAAGTGGAAGAGGTGGCACATGCATTAAATAAGGACCCACTGGATTTTGCCCTTTATTATGGTGAGGACTTTGAACTTCTTTTAACTGTTAAAAAAGATGATTTTAGCCATCTAAAGGACCAGTTTGGACTTCATGAGGTGGGTGTGGTGACCAGTTCTGGGAAGATGGAAATAATAAATAAAGATGGAAAAACAAATTTATTAGAGTCCAAAGGTTACCAGCACTTTAAATAGTGAAGATCTTGAATAAAGGATAAGATTCTTAAATAAGTGTAAATACCTTGAATCAGATTATTTTCTAAAAATTATTGCACATGAAATAGGGAGGGGTCTATTCAATGAAGAAGGAAGCCATGCTTTATGAGAAGCTGGATGGAATGTTGAACTGCCATGTATGTAACCGGAGATGTGTTATCTCTCCAGGAAAGACTGGTTTTTGTGGGATGAGAGAGAATGATCAGGGGATCATGTACAGCCTTAACTATGCCTCTGCATCCTCAGTGGCAGTAGACCCCATTGAAAAAAAACCACTTTTCCATTTTTTCCCCGGCAGCCTATCATTCAGCCTGGGAAGTGTTGGCTGTAATTTCCGCTGCCCCTACTGCCAGAACTGGGCCATATCACAGGCCGATCTCCATGAAATCGGAACCCGAAATATTCTACCTGATGAGGCCATCAAGCTGGCTCTGGAAAATGACTGTAAATCCATTTCCTGGACCTACAATGAACCCACCATGTGGTTTGAATACACCTATGACTCGGCAAAACTGGCCCATGAAAATAATTTAAAAACAGTTTACGTTACCAATGGTTACATGAGCTCAGAATCTCTGGAATTAATCTCACCCTACCTGGATGCTGCCAATGTGGATATGAAGGGGATGTCTGAAAAGTTCTACCAGGAACTGTGCCAAGCCCACTTGGAACCAGTGCTGGAAAATATTCAGACCATGCATGATCATGACATTCACATCGAACTAACTAATCTGGTGATACCCGGCTACAATGATTCCAAGGAAGACCTCAAGTTACTGGTGGAATTTGTGGCCGATGTAGATGTACGCATTCCTCTCCATTTCACTCGATTCTATCCCCATTACCAGATGAACCAAGTCCCCCCTACTCCTGTGGAAACCCTGGAAAAAGCCCAGAAGATGGCTTTAGATGCAGGTGTGAAGTACGTTTATGTGGGAAATGTTCCCGGGAGTGATGGTGAGAATACAAGGTGCCCTGAATGCAGTGAACTCCTCATAAGGAGAGATGGTTTCAGTATCGGAGAGAATAATCTGAAAAAGGACAAAAAATGTCCAGAATGTGGGGCAGAAATTGATATTGTATTTTAGTTATTTTTCTAAGGCTATGTCCCTTATTTTAGTTTATAAAAAAATATTAAATGGATACTTTAAAAAAGATGAATTAAAGGATAATTTGGGCTTATAAAAAGTAATTAAATGGAAGAACTAACTCTTTCAAATTTTTCCAGCTTGTCCAGTGGTTTGGTGGCATCCACTCCAACTTTGGTGGTGGTTCCGTCTGGTTTGGCACAGGGGTCCAGGGATGATCCACGGGCTCCAGGTACAATCAGAATGTCTTCATCACCCTTGACCCTGGTGGCGATGGCGTATTCCACATCTTCGGCATCGAATATGTCAATGTCCTCGTCCACCACTACACAGTGTTTTAGTGAGGGGTGTGCGGCTAGTGCAGCCATTATAACATTTTTACCATCGCCCTGGGTTTGTTTCTGTATGGACACTGCAGCGTGGAGCCAGCAGCACCCACCCTCTGTTAGGGCCACATTTTTAACTGTGGGCAAGGTGTTTTGAACAGCACTGAATATTCTAGGTTCCTGGGGGAGGCCCTGCAAGAGTTTGTGCTCGAGACCTGCCGGCATTATTGCATGGTACATTGAATCATGACGGTAATGCATTCGTTCCAGTTCGATCACTGGTTCCATCCGCACCACATCATAGGTGTCGGTCAGGTCAACGAATGGCCCTTCTTCAGCCCTTTCGTGAGGTAGCATTCGTCCTTCCAGGAGTATTTCGCACTCAGGAACATCTAAATCCACTGTTTCACATTTTATTAGTTTCATTTCTCCCTGGTGGAAGTGATTGGCCACTTCCAGTTCATCCACATTGATGGGCACAGAAGTAGTGGTGGCCAGAAGAGTGGCAGGATGCATTCCAATGGCAATGGCCAGTTCTAAAGGTTCATCCAGTTCTTCAGCACGTTTATGATAGGTGTAAAGGTGACGGGGAACTATACGGGCAGTTAGCTTGTCCTTTCCCAGAAGAAGCATACGGTGGATGGATGCATTCCGGATACCGGTTTCAGGATCCTTGGCAATGATCACCCCTGAAGTAATGTATGGTCCTCCATCACGCAGGTAGTAAGTTAGTATAGGTATTTCATTGAGGTCTGCAGGTTTGGAGACATCAAAACAATCCCCCAGGTTTTTAAAATCATTAATGGGTACCGGATTATTGATTGCATCCATTATTTTCTGAGTAATTCCAGCCACATCGGTATTTATGGCCCGGGCAATCTTCTCACGAGTGTTACATATCCCGGATATGACTTTCATACCTGATTCACTGATGTTTTCCATTATGATGGTTTCTTTAGGATATTTTTTCATAAATTCAGCGGCTTCAAGGTTAACTGAAACCTCTTTATCAATTTTAATAGTGTTAAAATCTTTTTCAAGAGTTTTTAGGAATCCTTTCATAAGTTCACCAACCATTTATTTTATAGAGTAATAATAAATATTTAAAGGAATATTAGGAGTATCAAAATCCAGACATAATTAGCTGGGCATAAAAAGCTGTTTGCAGAGCATTTACCTCCTGTTTCTTCCTTTTTTCTATCTTTTTTCATAACTCTTAGCATTATAATATTTGACTTAGTTGGTGAATATATTTATTGATAACAATAATAAGGTGAATTGTAAAATTCTATGATTTATGAAGATAAAACTGAATTAAACCCAATTCCTTAGGTTGAGTTATTAAAAAGATATACAGCTAAAATATAGTGATTAGATAAAAAAGAGCATGAAATTCATCTTTTACAGTTGATATTACCCTTGAAACGTAAAAGATCTTCCATTATTTCTTCATCCCCTATACTCAGCATTTCAGCCGCGAGTATAGCTGCATTTCCACCTGAATCAATACCAGTGGTGGCTACTGGAACACCGGGAGGCATGTTCACCATGGATAACAGGGCATCCATACCCCCCATTTTAATGGCACATGGCACCCCAATAACTGGTTTTTCAGTGTAGGCCACCACGGCACCAGTTACATGGGCTGAAAGTCCAGATATGGCAATGAATATTTTTGCATCTTTATTTCGTTTCAGGAAGTTCTCAAATTTATCCGGAGAGCGGACTGGGGACACCACTGAAGAGTCATAAGTGATGTTGAGTTTATCCAGGAACATGGTGGTTCTTTTGGCCACTTTGATATCACTGTAACTTCCAGAAATCACCGCCACTTGAGGCGGGCGAATTTCATCCCTAACTTTACCGGGGTGGGTGGTAATTTTATGGATTTTATCCGCAGGACTTTCTTTAACAGTTTCTTTTTGCTCCAGATCAGGGTTTATTCTGGAATAGTATTTGCCATTCATCTGGAGGAAAAGTTTTTCTTCATCTTCAGCGATCTTGGAATAGTATTCTTTGCGGAAAGAGGATAATCTTTCCCGGATATTCACATCATCAATACCTATGATCTGAGCAGCGAGTAAGGCCGCGTTTTCACCACGATCGATTCCTACGGTTGCCACTGGTGCACCTAAGGGCATCTGCACTGAGGCAAAAAGAGCATCCAGCCCAGCCACCTTAACATCCACTGGCACCCCAATAACCGGTTTATGAGTAATCCCTGCTATTATGCCTGGAAGATGGGCTGATAATCCTGCTATTCCTATAAAAACTTCTACACCATTTTTGGCTGAATTTAAAACTATTTTTTTAACTTTCTCATGGGTGCGATGCGCTGAAGCCACCCGGAGATCGTAGTATATTCCCAGTTTTTCCAGAATTGCGGTGGCTTTTTCGGCAATTTTAAAATCAGAAGCACTACCCAGTATGATCATTACCTTTGGTTCCATTATAATCCTCACTTTTTACTATCGGGTACAATTAGAAATCAATACTACCCACTTACACATAATAATATGCTTTAACTGATAATAAAACTTTTAGTTAAATAGACCAAAATAAAAGGAGAAGTCTTATATAAGCTTATAAGTTAGTTTGGGTAATTAGTTGTATAGAATTTGATGTTCGTTGTATAGAATTAGAGGTGTAATATAAGTGTCTTGGATTATTCTATTATTTGTCCTGATCATCGCTTCGGTGAAAACCAGGAGCTCAAAAAAACCAATGACCGTTTCGGTCATATTACCAGCTTATAATGAGGAAAAAACTGTTGCCAGTGTGATAAAAACAGTGCAAGCACTGAATTATGTTGATGAAATAATCGTGGTCAATGATGGTTCCCTGGATGATACCGAACAGGTGGCAAAAGAAGCAGGAGCCACAGTTATAAGCCACACCAAAAACCGTGGGAAGGGTGCCGCTATAAAAACTGGATTTAAGAATTCTAAAGGAGATGTGGTAGTGTTTATGGATGCTGATCTCCAGAAGCTGGTCCCCAAACAGGTGGACAAAATGATCCAACCCATCCTTAATGATGAGGCAGATGTTACCAAAACCAAATTCAAAAGAGAAGCAGGTCGAGTGACTGAACTAACTGCTAAGCCTCTTTTAAGCTTTTTCTTCCCAGAAATCAAGTTTGAACAACCCTTAAGTGGTCAATTCGCCGCTAAAAGATCTTTCCTGAATAACATTCAACTGGAAGATGATTACGGAGTGGATGTTGGAATTGTATTGGACGCCGATGTGATGGGAGTACGGGTTAAAGAAGTGGACATAGGAAATATCAGCCACTCTATGTCCTCCCTCTACGAACTGAACATCGTGGCCACTGAAGTAGTGAGGACCATAGTGGATCGGGCCAACAGCTACGGTAGAATAACCATGATCGACACCCTGGGAAAATCCATCAGGATGGGTGTTCTAGGTCTTTCTTTAACCACCCTTGGATTCTTCTTTGTCTTCTTCATCAGAATCCGCCCTTCATACCTCGCCCTATACATAGGACTAGCCATAGTCGTAATCGGGATTATCATAGCCACATATTACATCATTAAGATCATCAGGGCATCTATTAAAACCATTTTAAGGCCAGATGATAAGTCTCGGAACCTGAAATCATTCTTCTACATGCACTCACCCCTTGTAGTTTCCGCACTTATCATGTTCGCAGTGCTCTTTACCATGTTGGGCTCGGTGCACGTGGATGAAGGGAAAATATCCATTGAACCCGCTGCTAGAAATGTGATATTCTGGAAGCAACCAGTTGAAAACCAAACCATCGATATCCGGGGACCCTACACCGTGGACAGTGCCCTGGAAAATGAGTTTTCAATTATTAGAATACCGCAGGATGCTCTGAATACATTGGAACTGGGATATGGAGATAAGATTATCATTGGCGAGCAGAGTTATACTCTGAATCAGACCATTCCTGGTGAGGATAGCATAATGAGAATACCATACAATGCCCGTACCACCCTAGGAATCAATGTACGTGACGTTATACGAGATACTGATCTGCGTAATTACTTCAAGGACCTCTACGCCACCAAGAACATCACTCTGAGCACGTCCAATATGACTATGGTTGAAGGGATTATAATCAAAAACACAGTAAGTGATGCTAAAACCATCAATATCTACCTCAACAATGAGAAAATAGGCACAACCACCGGGATACTTAAAGATGGATCTTATAAAATCTATATGAATGGTTACCTTTATAAGACAATCCAAGTGAACAATGATAACTCCCAAAAAACATTCACAATGACTAAAGGCAATAACGTGGTGAGGATTGAAGTTGCTGGAGATGTCAAGTCCAGTACAGAGCTCCCCACATCTGATAAGGGAATTTTGTTCTACTTTAACTTCCCAGGTAGTTGAAGTTAAACTGAAATTTCCTTTTTTATAACTGAATTACTTTAGTTTTCGCATAATCAAAGAATGAAATTCAGAAAGAATGAAATAGAAATCTAAAAAAGGGAGATTTCGTTAAAAAATAGCCAGACACCAGTAACAGTGCAAACATACATCAATAATAAACCTTCACTGCCTCTTCAATATCATTGTACATACCCAGTGCAGCTAAAGCACCTATTTTCCCCTGGGAACCGGTAACTTCCACTAGTTCTACACCCACTTCTTCCGCCACTTTTTCTGCTTCTTCCACCGTTAACATGGATTTTTTGGCAGCTTCCCCATAAGATCTGAGCTTTTCAGGGACATTAATACCTTCAAGAACAGCAATTGCGGTTTTATCAGATAATGTTCCTTTTTTAAGAAGTTCAACTACCTTCTGAATCACTTCATCTTTTTCTCCTGGTTTCACTGCGAATACCAGGGCGATGCCCACACAGTTCTGGGTTTTGTTGGGATTGTGAGGATATAACTGGACGGTGATATGATCCAGATACTCATATCCCTGTCTGGCCAGTTCCGCACCTACATTATGAGCCAGTGTCCAGGTGGCTCCTTCGTCTTTGGTGTCAGTGTCATCAATACCTATAACCAATTTCTCCATTCGTGGAGTGACCACTGTAGCTCTTCCCACTTTGGATCCTCCACCTACATCGTGAAGTTCTACTCTTTTGACTCCTTCAGCCATTCCCCTACACATGGCTGCGCCTACACCTGCTCCAGCCAGTCCAGCGTGGACTACTTTAACTTCATCATCACCAACAGAGACTTCTTCTATCCCTGCAGCGTGCAGGCTGGGTTTGAGACTTAAATTGGATTTTTCGGCCTTAACCAGAAAGGTATGTCGGTTGCCGTCTCTTTTAGCCCCCAGTACTATGTCACTGCTGTTCTGGTACTGGTAGATCATCCACTGGGATCCACTGATGCAAGGGTGGTATTCCACGATCTCCACCAGGTCGTTATCCACCATGGTGAGGACCTTCTGGTATGGTGCAACCCATGGGTCCTGGAATTTATCCTTTAAGTCACGAGGGGTGAGTATTTCCATGAAGTCTCTCCAAAATATTTGATCCTTTATTTATTACTTCAATTAGTACATGAAAAATAATAGATAATAATTGGATATAACTTTAATCCAACTATTTGAGCCGTTCGGTCATTTTAACTACGGCTTCAACGGCACGTTTAGCATATTCAACCCTCTGATGGGCTTCCAAACGGGTCATGCCAGGGCCAGTGATTCCCAGTCCCACTGGTTTATCGTATTCCAGTGCCAGGTCTGCAATTTTACGGGAGGCATGCTGGACCACGATTTCATCATGGGATGTGGCTCCTTCAATTACCGCTCCCAGGGTTACCACTGCATCAATATCATCCTGTTCTAAGAGTTTTTTGATGGCCAATGGCATGTCAAAGACTCCTGGGACAGTTATTACTTCTGTTATTTCTGATTCTAGAAATTTAGCGTGTTCTTTAGCTAATTCTAACATCATATGGGTGATGTCGTAATTAAATTCTGCTACTACGGCTCCAATTCGAACTTTTACCATATTATTACCTTCCAAAATCTGTTAGGTCATGTATTTTATTAGTTAACTATTCTACAAAGTTAATTATTATTTTTTTTATGAATTGGATAAACATTAATTCAAATCATCAGGAAAAATCCGGCCACTGAACTTAAAGCCATGATAAAGATGATGAAAATAACTACCCATTGAGTTTTGGTCATTCTTTTATCTCCATTATTAGTCATATCAGGAATTTAGAAACTTCTTTTAGAATTTCAACCAATATATCTATTTTTCCTACGTATTGTAGTATTGATGCTCTAACGGTTCCACATAAGTCATAAGCTCCCATATGATTCATTGATAGTATTGCAGAGTGAAAACCGCTCCTGACACAGATGGATCAAGTTTCTTGAAGTACCTTGGCCAGGTCATGGGTTTTATATTATTTATATTGAAGGAAACAATGCCATAAATATTTTCTGGACTGCCATAGATTGTGACTTTTCCAGGCCCTGAATCTCCAGGTACATGTCCGGGTAAGTTTCTTACTATGTCTTTGTATATTGGGCATTCCAATTCTTTTTTAGATAATCTATGGCTGCTCCCAGCGTATGAATCCGGCAATCTTTGTAATTCCCCTTTCAAAGAAGGCTGGAGCTTCAGTGAGGTTGAAATCATCATCAGTGCCATCGTCCACAGTGCCACCACCAAGTTAAGGGATTTCAGTTCTTCCTGTGCATTTCTGCACCGAAGAGGAGACCCAGTAATCCATGTATATCACCTCTTCCACTAGGGGAATGTCCCTCCTAACTTGGGCTGTTTTCATGATATAACCTAATATCTCCTTTAAATTTAGTTATAATTATGATCGGATAGTATATAAAAATTTTAAAAAATAATAAATGATAAACTCAATTTTCCAGTGGGATTAAAGAGAAAATGAAATTAAGAAATATGGGTTGAGTGTGAAAAGGTTCACACTTGGAGTTAGTTATACTCTTCCAGTTTACTTCTGACTTCTGCAGCCATTTCCATGGTGGATGAGCTGCCACCCAGATCTCCAGTAACCACTTTGCCTTCTGCCAGGACTTCCACCAGAGCATTCTCCAGTTTACGGGCTGCATTATTTTCATCCAGGTAATCCAGCATCATAACTGCAGATAGGATCATTGCAGAGGGATTTGCAACTCCTTTACCTGCTAGTCTTGGGGCTGAACCATGAACTGGCTCGAATAATCCCTGATTTTCTCCAATATTGGCTGATGGGATCAATCCTAAGCCTCCCACTAATCCTGCTCCTTCATCAGATAGGATGTCTCCGAAGAGGTTGGTGGTTACAATTACATCGAACATTTCTGGTTTGGTGATGAAAAACATGGCAGTGGCGTCCACGTAACGGTCATCCAGTTCCATGTCCGGATAGTCTTCAGCTACCTTGTAAAATGTTTCTTTAAAGAGGCCGTCGGTTTTTTTAAGTACATTAGCCTTGTGAACTGCAGTAACTTTCTTCCTACCTGTTTTTTTAGTGTATTCAAAGGCGAATTTGCATATTCTCTCGGAAGCTTTTCTGGTGACCACTCTGGTGGCAGTGGCTCCTTCTTCAGTTTCTTCTTCCAGGCCTATGTATAGTCCTTCAGTGTTTTCACGGACTATGACAAAATCCAGGTTGTCAAAGATGCATTTGGTTCCGGGATATGATTTCACTGGTCGTAGGTTCACGTACAGGTCCAGTTCCTGCCTCATTTTAACGATCACATCTGCTGCTGATTCTCCTGCCGCCCCGAATAAACAGGCTTGTGATGCTTTAACTATGTCCACTGTTTCCCGTGGTAGGGCCACCCCTGTTTTTTCCATGTACTCATCTCCAGCATCAGCGAATGTGTAATCAAAAACTACATCTATTGCCTCTAAAACATGCAGGGTTGCTTCCATAACTTCTTTTCCAATCCCGTCTCCGGGTATAACTGCTATTTTATACATATTAACACCTATACTCTTTTTATTGATTTAATCCTAATCGAAAAGATTGAATCAATGACCTTGATAATTCACATTGATTCCAATCTGATTCATATGACTTTTTAATCCTTTATCTCAGCCAGATGGTTTTTCAGGTAGCTAATTAGCCCTCCTTCGTTCATGATTCCCATCATGAATTCAGGGAGAGGTTTTATTTCAAATTCTTTAGACCTGTTCACATCTTTTATAACACCTAGGTCAATGTCTATCTCTATTTCATCCCCTTCCCCTATGTGTTTGGAGATTCCTTTGGCTTCTATGAGGAGTAAACCGATGTTTATAGAGTTCCGGTAGAATATTCTGGCGAATGATTCTGCTACCACAGCCGATATTCCTGCTCCTTTTATAGCTATTGGTGCATGTTCCCGGGATGACCCGCAACCGAAGTTTTTCCCGGCCACAATGATGTCACCTTTTCCTACTTTTTTAGCAAAATCAGGATCATGGCCTTCCATAACACAAGCTGCAAGTTCTTCTTCTCCAGTTAAAACCAGATATCGGCCAGGGACGATCATATCCGTGTCCACGTCATCAGGGAACTTCCAAACTTTTCCTTTGAGTACTTTATCCATAATTACCACCTTTAAAATATTTTTTTTTAAGTGATTAAATTTGTTTAATTGCTTTTTAACTTTCTACATGGGTAAGAGTATTTTATTCCCTTGGATCTGTTATTTTACCCTTGATTGCTGATGCAGCGGCCACCGCAGCTGAACTAAGGTAGACTTCGGCTTCGGGACTTCCCTGTCTGCCCTTGAAGTTTCGGTTGGAGGTGGAGAGACTCGTTTCTCCAGGTCCCAGAAGTCCTACATGGCCACCCAGGCAGGGCCCGCAACAGGGGTTGCATACCAGTGCCCCGGCATCTACGAATATGCTCATGAGCCCCTCATCCAGTGCCTGACGGTAGATTTCACGGGAGGCGGGTATTACCAGCATCCTTACATCATGGGAGACTTGTTTTCCCTTCAGGATTTCTGCTGCTACCTGCAGGTCATCCAGGCGTCCGTTGGTACATGATCCCAGGAATACTTGGTCTATTGGTGTTCCATCCACCTCGGTGACTGGTTTTACATTGTCCACGTTGTGGGGGCAGGCAATCTGCGGTTCCAGATCATTTACATCCACGTACATGGTGGTGAGTGAGTCTGCATCTTCATCAGTTTTGAAAGCATCATAAGATTTGGTTGTGCGTCCTTTGAGGTAATTTTTGGTTTTTTCATCCACTTCCACCATTCCAGTTTTACCACCCATTTCTATGGCCATGTTACACAGAGCCATACGCTGGGATATTGACATGTTACTGGTGGTTTGGCCTCCAAATTCACAGGCCTGGTAGGTTGCACCGTCGGCCCCTATCTGTCCGATGATGTTGAGGACCACATCCTTGGAGTATACATGTTGTCCTAATTTGCCTTCTATTTCAAATTTTATGGTTTCAGGCACTTTGAACCATAGTTTTCCGGTTGCAAATACCATTGCCATGTCGGTTGAGCCAATTCCAGTTGCAAATGCACCTAATGACCCGTGAGTGCAGGTGTGAGAGTCTGTTCCCACAATTACTTCTCCTGGAATTACGTGTCCTTTTTCAGGGAGTACCTGGTGACATACTCCTTCTCTAACATCGTAGAAATTGGCTATTTCCTGTTTTTCCACGAATTCTCTCATAAACATATGGTTTTGTGCGGCTTCCAGGGAATCTGCTGGTACCTGGTGGTCAAAAAGAACCACGATCTTCTCTGGATCCCATACCTTTTCCACCCCGATCTTCTGGAATGATTTCACTGATAATGGCCCGGTTAGATCATGGGTCATGGCCACGTCGATATTAGCCATAACAATTTCTCCTGCACTTGTTTCCTCTAGTCCTGCTGATTTTGCCAGTATTTTTTCTGCCATGGTCATTGACATGTGCTTTTCCTCCATTTAATATAATAAACATCCATTGAACTTATTTACCAAGAAAATTGTTTCATCCAATGGTTTTAACTACAATTATGATTTTATTCGGATAATAATCTGTTAACGTGTGATTAATCCCTTTAGAGCTATAATTTGGAAACTGTGATTTTATTTACAATTTTCACGAAATTTTCTACTTCTTCCGGGTTTAATATCTTTAGAACCTTTTTTATCGTATTTTTATGGACTTGTTTGTGCATTTCCATTATTTGGTTACCTTTAGGGGTTAATTGCAGGGAATAGAAACGTTTGTCCTCGTTGGATTGGATTTTGTTTATAATCCCCAGATCAATCAGCTGGTTGATGGCTATAGATACCGTTGATTTTTTCACTTCCAGTTTCTTGGCCAGTTCCGAAACGCTTATTCCCTGGTTTTTATCGATTAATTCTATGTAGTAAAGTTGTCTAAGAGTGTATTCTTTTAAATCTCCACTTCGAAGTTGTGTTTGGAATTTTCTCATTAGATCGCTAAGTTTATCCATTGATTCTACCAGTTCAAGCTCCTTATTCATAGGTGATCACCTGTCAAGTAAATAGTTTTATCTAACTAACTATTATTTATAGTATTCCCCCATAACTTTTCATAACCAAGGAAATAACACTCCAGAATCAGCACTATTACTTCTCAAAAGCTCGGACTAAACACATCATATATATTTACATACTATCAATAGAAGGAAGAAGTTAAGTAATAAAATATATATATAATGTAATACTAACTTGTATATTGAATATGATAGATGATTTAATAATATGACCGGAGAGAGATATTGGTGAGGGAAATAAAATGAGGGAAATGAGCCAAGAGATAAAGGATGAATATGAGAAAATTAAGGATAAAATCTCATACGAAGAATTCTTAAAAAAGATGGAAGAATATAAGAAAGAAAACGCTGATGTAAGCTTTATTGACGATATTAGCATAGCCCATATGGTAGTAGGGGACTATATTACTGAAAAAAATGAACCCACAGAAGAAGTGAAAGATTTCTGGAAAATAAAAGATTTGGAAAGTGGTACCCAGCACATAAATCTTGTGGGGCGGGTAATGAGTATTTCCAATGTTAAGAAATTCACCAGTAAAAAAGGTAGAGAGGGAAAACTAGCAAATCTGATTCTCGCAGATGAAACTGGCAGAATAAGGGTTGTTTTTTGGACTGAAAATATCAAACTAATGGATAAATTCCAGGAAGGCGATGTGGTTCGGATCAATGATGTTGAAGTGAAACAGGGTTTCCGGGAGGATGAAACCCACCTGAACATCCAATCATCCTTGGAAAAATTGGATCCTAAGGATTACCCTAATTTACCCCCATATAACGATAAAATAACTCCTTTAAGTGAGGTTAAAGGAGATGCGGAGGTAAATGTTATTGCCCGTATCATCCGGATCCCCCGAGTAAGATCCTTCGATCGTAATGGGAGAGATGGTAAAGTAGTCTCCCTGGAACTGCAGGACAAGAGTGGTAGCATGCAGTTCACCCTCTGGAACAAAGACACCAACCTCATTGATGATCTGGATCTAAAGGAAGGAGATGCCATCCAGATAATGGGAGCCCAAAGCAGAGTCCGCAATGGAGAAATATCCCTAAGTCACTCCTGGATTGGGAGAATAATAAAAGGAAACTTTGACGTTCCAGAATACCATGAAGATATTCTCAAAATCGGAGACGCCCATGAAATGCGAAATGTTACCCTCGTCGGCCTGGTTAGTAAGGTCTACGATACCATAACCTTCGAACGAGACGATGGAAGCACTGGTAAAGTGAAATCAATGGAATTAGAGGATGAAACTGGAGCCATTAGGGTTACCCTGTGGAACGAGGACACTGAAATCGATGTTAAAAAGGGAGATATCCTGAAAATCATTGGAGGTAACATTGAATTCGATGATTATTCCGGCACCAACTATAGGTTAAACACCAACTGGAACACTAAATTCATCATCAACCCAGTAATAGACCAGGAAATGAAAGATGCACTGAAAGAGGTTGGCAAATATCTTAAACCAATGAAAATCGGTGATCTTAATAAGATTGAGGATGATGGTGAAGAAGTGGATATCATTGGACGTGTGGTTAACCTCTACGAGCCTAACGAATTTCAGCGTGACGATGGCACCGCTGGTCAGGTGAGAACTGCAGAAATTGCCGATGACTCGGGAATGGTGAGGGTTTCCCTATGGGACACTAAAGCCGAACATCCACTTAAAGAGGGAGATGCCCTGAAAATTGAGAACGCACGCACCCGTCTGGGAGATTACCAGGTGGATCTCAGTGTTGGTAGAACTTCCCGACTAATTGAACCCACTGAAGATGAGATAAAAGACTTACCCTCCCTAAAAGATGTGGAATCAATGATCTACCAGAGTAAAAAGATCACCGAGTTGGCAGAAGGAGACAGGGATGTTAGCATTTTCGGCCGAATTCTAAGTATGGGAGAACCAACCCAGTTCACCAAAAGTGACGGCAGCTCCGGCGTGGTTCGTTCCATGGAGATTGCCGACGACACTGGAGTGGTAAGAGCTTCCCTCTGGGATGATCAGGCCAATACAGCCTTTAAAGAAGGTGAAGCTGTTAAAATCGAAAACCCCCGAGTTAGTCTGAGAAATGACCGTATAGAACTCAGTGTAGGTAGAACCACCCTCATTAGTAAACCCAATGAAGAAGAAGCATCTGTTCCCAGTTTGGACGCGATAGAAGGAAAACTCTACCCTCCCAAAAATATTGGAGACATTGAGGAGGGAGATCAGAGCATCAAGGTGACTGGAGAAGTGGTGGATATCCGGGGTAACAAGATACTCTTTGAAATGTGCCCCAACTGTAACAAAAGAGTTAACTGGGTTGACGATGCTTATATCTGCGATATTTGTGGTGAAGAAATCAAAAAACCAAATATGCTGATGATCATCAGTCTCATGTTAGAGGATGACACCGGAACCATAAGTATCACCTTCTTCCGTAAAGCCGCCGAGGAAGTTCTGGGCATCACCACTGCCCAAGCTGAGGAAATCATAGCTGCAACAGGCGATGAAGGATCCCTGGAAGAAAAAGTTGGTGATCTGGTTGGTAGGCAGATCACGGTGATCGCCGATGCCAGCTTCGACGAATACAATGAGGAAGTGCGTTTAAACACCAGGAAAATGGTGGATGTTAAACTTTAATTACTGGTAATAGCAAAATTAGAGTATTAAACCTGGTTTAAGAGCATCCATTATGAAAAATATAATCCAAATAATTAATTTAAACAATTCAAAGGGAGATTAAGATGGTGGAACTGGAAGATTTACCTAATGTAGGAGAAAAAACCGCTCAAAAATTAAGAGATGCTGGTTTTGCAGATATGATGCGACTGGCCACCGCCACCGCCAAGGAACTCAGTGTTAAAGCTGAAATTGGTGAAGGAGTTGCGGAAAAGGTCATCGAAGCTGCTCGGAAGGCAGAGCAGATCGACTTTGAAACAGCCCTAGATGTGATGGAACGCAGGAAAGATGTGGGCCACATCATCACCGGGAGTACTGGTTTAGACGAGTTGATTGGTGGAGGAATAGAAACTCAGGCCATAACCGAGGTTTTCGGAGAATTCGGATCCGGTAAAAGTCAAATATCCCATGAAATCGCAGTTACGGTTCAGTTACCCCCTGAAAAGGGAGGTTTATGTGGAGAATGCGTTTTCATTGACACTGAAAACACCTTCCGGCCCGAAAGGATAAAACAAATAGCAGAAGGATTCACCTTGGATGTAGAGGAAGTTCTGGGCAAGATTCACATTGCCCGGGCATTTAACTCCAGCCACCAGATACTAATGGCTGATAAAGTCAACGAACTCATACAAAAAGGAGTGAATATTCGTCTGGTGATTGTTGATTCCCTTACTTCTCATTTCCGTGCAGAATATGTGGGAAGGGAATCCCTGGCTACACGGCAACAAAAACTGAATCAACACTTGCACACCCTGCAGAACATAGCTAACACTTACAATGTGGCTGTTTTTGTAACCAATCAGGTGCAAGCCCGCCCGGATGCCTTTTTCGGAAGTCCAACCAAGGCTATTGGAGGGCACGTGCTGGGACACGCATCTACATACAGAATATGGCTTAAAAAAGGACTTGCAGGTAAACGTATCGCCCGTTTAGTGGACAGCCCTCACTTACCCGAAGGTGAATCTGTATTCAAAGTAGTTACTGAAGGGATTGTTGATTAATCAAACTCAGGAGACTTTTCCTTCTTTTTCTCATTTTTTTTATTTTAGATAATTTTTCAGTATGTTGATTTGATAATTACGGAACCCATACAAAATTGTTCTGGTATATAAACCTTGTTTAAAAAATTTAATAGAAAACTTTATATTTAGATCTGATTACACCCTAATTCATAAGATTAGATTAATAATCACATTGATGGAAAAATAGGTGATCTAATTGGCAGATGAAAATAAGCAAGAAGCAACTGAAGAACCAAAAATCGGAGTCTACACATGTCACTGTGGTATCAACATCGGTGGTGTCGTTGATATCGATGCAGTAAAAGAATATGCAGCAACCCTGCCCAACGTAGTAATATCCGAAGAATACAAATACTTCTGTTCAGACCCTGGACAGGACATGATCCAGAAGGACATTAAAGAAAAAGGCATTAACCGAGTAGTAGTGGCAGCATGTTCACCTCGACTTCACGAACCAACCTTCCGAAGATGTGTTCAGGAAGCAGGACTAAACCAGTTCCTATTCGAATTTGCAAACCTGAGAGAACACGATTCATGGGTTCACATGGGCGAACCTGAAAAAGCAACTGAAAAAGCCAAAGACTTAGTCAGAATGGCTGTTGCCAAAGCCAGGCTATTAGAACCCCTGGAAGCATCCGTTGTTTCCGTGGACAAAAGATCCCTGGTTATAGGTGGAGGAGTAGCTGGTATCCAGTCCGCACTCGACCTGGCTGACATGGGATTCAAAACCTACCTGGTAGAAAAACAACCAACCATAGGTGGACGAATGGCCCAGCTGGACAAAACATTCCCTACCCTGGACTGTTCCATGTGTATTCTAGCTCCAAAAACTGTGGACGCTGCAAAACACGAAAACATCGAACTCATCTCCTTTGCTGAAGTTAAAGAAGTTCACGGTTACATTGGTAACTTCCAAGTAGTAATTGAGAAGAAACCCCGATATGTTAAAGAAGAGGAGTGTACCGGTTGCGGAAGCTGCTCCGAAGTATGTCCAATTGAAATGCCCAACTACTTCGACGAAGGAATGGGTATGGTCAAAGCAGTGTACATCCCATTCCCACAAGCAGTACCACTATGTGCAACCATAGACAAAGATTACTGTATTGATTGTAAACTCTGTGACCAGATCTGTGAACGTGGAGCAATTGACCACGACCAGAAAGCAGAACGTATCGAAATCGATGTGGGTACCATCATCGTAGCCACTGGTTACGACCCATACGACCCAACCGAGAAGAAAGAATGGAGCTATGCTGACGCTGAAAACGTTATCACTGGTATGGAACTGGAAAGACTGATCAACGCATCCGGTCCTACCATGGGTAAAGTTCTAAAACCATCCGACGGTGAAAAACCTAAGAGCGTGGCCTTCATCCAGTGTGTGGGTAGTAGGGATGCTCAAATCGACAAACCATACTGTTCCCGTGTTTGCTGTATGTACGCCATGAAAAACGCACAACTCATCAAGGACAAAATGCCTGACACCGATGTGGCCATCTACTACATGGATATCCGAGCATTCGGTAAAGGATTTGAAGAGTTCTACCAGAGATCCCAGGAAAAATACGGAATCAAATTCATCCGCGGACGACCAGCCAATGTCCTGGTTAACCCAGACGACACCCTGTCCATCCGTGCAGAAGACAGCTTACTGGGTAAAGTCACTGAATACGATTACGACATGGTTGTTCTCTCTGTGGGTCTACAGCCTCCAGAAGGAGCTGAAGAACTCCGACAGACCATCGGTCTGTCCAAATCTGCTGACGGATTCCTCATGGAAGCTCACCCCAAACTCCGACCTGTGGACACCCTCACTGACGGTGTTTACCTTGCTGGTGTATCTCAGGGTCCTAAGGATATTCCTGACGCTGTGGCCCAGGCTTCTGGTGCCGCTGCCCGAGCAGCAATCCCAATGGTCAAAGGTGAAGTGGAAATCGAACCAATCGTTGCAGTGGTTAACTCCGATGTTTGTGGTGGATGCGAAGTGTGTCTAGAGCTATGTCCATTCGGAGCCATTGAAAGGAAGGACGAAAAAGCAACCATCAATGTTGCACTGTGTAAAGGATGCGGAACCTGTGTAGGTGCCTGCCCATCCGGTGCAATGGACCAGCAGCACTTCCGAACTGGCCAGATATTCGCCCAGATCGAAGCTGCCCTGGATTCAGGTAAATAAGGGCAAACACCCTTTTTAACCTTTTTTTATTTAAATCCTTTTTTTTTAAATTAGATTTTTTTTGAGATTATATTTTACCACAACCTAATTATCCGAATTATTACCATTAGGCTATTTTAACTTGACAAAAACTCATGGAATCCACAATATTAATTATGCGAAATCAACCCATACCTTAAATGTGGAATTAATTTTTTAAAAAAAGAGAGGGATGGGTAATGAAGTACCAGGAACTGGGTAAAAAATTCAAAAACATTCTTAAACTGGAAAGGGAACCCGTGGCTATGAAATGGGTTTCCCACGAACCGCGAAATATTCCCAAAGAAGAAGAAAAATCAAGATTCTGCACCAAACTGGACAAAGCCATGAAGGGGGAGATTTTCTATTCAACTGCAGAAGAAGAAGAGTGTATGGGCGGTCTTAAATACACTGGAATGAAAGATCCAAAAGAATTTCCTAAAAACATGCGCAGTGGTTTATTTTTAGTCCCAGCAGGAGTTTATAAGAGCATACCCGCAGTGCAACGATCCTGGAAGGATAACCTGGCTATTGAACCCCATATATTCAGTGCCATAATCTTCGCACCACTTATAGAGGCCGATTTTGAACCAGATGTGATATTCGTAGTGGCCAATGCCCGCCAGGGAATGGAAATCCTCCACGCCAACGCCTACGACTCCGGATCACATGGATTAGGGGCTGATTCGGGCCCTATCTGCAGTTCAATGGCTTCTATACCTTACCTTACCAGTAAAGTCACCTATGGTTTTGGTGATATTGGATCCCGAAACCATATGGATCTCCATGATGAGGAGATTATGGTCAGCATTCCGGCCTCTGATCTGGAAAGGATAATCCAAAACCTGGAAGAAATGAAAACAAAAACTTTCTTCCGGAGGGATGAAACCAAAACAAATGGAGACTAGAATTTCTTAAAAAATACGCTTCCAACCAGTTTAACTGATAAGTTGGAAAGTATTTATATTCCCTTAATTTTATAGTTCCCTATACCAAACCCGCTAATACAATGATATCATGATTTGGCCGGAGGAAAATAATGTCAGATAATGAAAAATACGCTCAGGAAATAAAGGATATTACCAAAAAGCATCATGAATGGATGAAAAACAGTGTGAATCTCATTGCCAGTGAGAACATCACCAGTATCAGTGTCAGAGAGGCACTGGCCACTGATCTGTCCCACCGGTATGCAGAAGGACTGCCCTGTCACCGATTGTACGAAGGATGCCAGTACATAGATGAGATTGAGAACATCACCATTGACCTATCCAAAAAACTCTATAATGCTGAACACGCTAATGTACAACCCATATCCGGAGTAGTTGCCAATATGGGATCATTCTTTGCTTTGGCCAACCATGGAGATGGAATGATGGCCCTGGAAGTTCCCGTAGGCGGCCATATTAGCCATGCCAATGTGAGTGCTGCTGGTATCAGGGGTCTAAAAGTATCACCCCACCCTTTCGATGAAGAAAAAATGAACATCGACGCTGACGCCATGAAAAAGGAAATACTCACCCTTAAACCAAAAATAGTCCTTTTAGGGGGTAGTTTATTCCTCTTCCCCCACCCGGTGAAGGAAGCCAAAGAAGCAGCCGATGAAGTAGGTGCCAAAGTAATGTACGATGGTGCACACGTACTGGGACTCATTGCCGGAGGACAGTTCCAGGATCCATTAAGGGAAGGAGCAGATTTACTGGTGGGAAGTACCCACAAAACATTCCCCGGCCCACAGGGAGGTATTATTCTCTGTAAAGAAGAATTAAAACAAAAAATTGATGATGCAGTGTTCCCTGGTGTGGTTAGTAACCATCACCTCCACCATCTGGCAGCCCTGGGCATAGCCACAGCAGAAATGGCAGAATTCGGAGAAGCCTACGCCAAACAGATCATAGCCAATGCCCAGGCACTGGCACAAAATTTCCATGAACTGGGGTTCAAAGTACTCTGTGAAGATCTGGGCTTCACTGAATCCCACCAGGTAGCCATGGACATGTCCAACATCGGAAAAGCCTCCAAAATGGCCAAAGACCTGGAAGCAAATAACATAATCCTAAACAAAAACCTCCTACCCTGGGATGATGTTAACCGCTCTGATGACCCATCAGGCATAAGAGTGGGAACACAGGAACTAACCCGCCGTGGACTAAAGGAATCACACATGGCAGAAGTAGCTGAACTCATAAAAAAGGTAGTTGTTGATGGTAAAACAGTTAAAGATGAAGCATCTGAATTCATATCCTCATTTGATACTGTACACTACGCTTTCCGTGAGGACCGGGCCTACGACTACATAGAATTTTAAATGAATAGTGGGATTTATCCCAGTAGTGGAATCATCTATTTGCTGCTGCCAATAAATCCTATTTAGTTAGAGCGGGATTCATATTTAGTTAATAGATGGTAAAAAAGAGGATGGTTATGAAAATTGCCTGGGCCTTCACCGGAGCAGGTCATCTGCTCAGCGAAAGTGTGGAAATACTGGAAAAACTTGCAGCGGAACATCAGGTGACTGTACTTCTTTCTGGTGCCGGTGAAGAAGTTTTAAAAATGTACGGACTCTTCAACCGTGTTAAATCAGTTACCGGAGGATATTACCAGGAACTGATTTTGGAAAAGGACCAAATGTGGAGTTATCCCATATCCGGCCGTTTTTCACTGGGAAGATACGATTTATTAATTGTTTCCCCCACCACCTCCAACACCATTGCCAAACTGGTCCACGGAATTGCAGACAGCCTAGTGACCAATGCCGTAGCCCAATCCGGTAAAGGAAATGTAAAAACCCTGCTGGTCCCAGTTGACCTTGAATCTGGAGATTTAGATACGGTTCTCCCCTCTAAACTCGAACTGGACCTATGCCAGAACTGTACTACTTGTGAGGCTGCAGCAGTATGCCCTCCCGATGCCATCACCCCTGGAGTGGAGATCAACCTCCTTAAATGCCAGGGATGTGCTGCCTGCCAAACGGCATGCCCCTACGGTGCAGTGAGCGGAGGTAGCATTATCACCATCCACATGCGGGAAATTGACATTAAAAACAGCAGGAAACTTCATCATCTGGAGGGAGTGGAAGTTTTAAAGGACCCATTAGAAATATTAAGCCATCTATAAATCCAATTATTATTATTCTTAATAATTTAACCTTTATTTACTTTTAATTCTACCTTTGAGTCTAATCCTGAGTATTTCAAAAACATATAATGATAATGATATATTAAATTAAATTTAAGAAATTTCTTATTTTTTCCAATCATTTGAATAATATTTAATTAAGGATTACCAACAGATCATATCAATGAATTCACTCCGTATGGAAGTACAGATTAAGGTCATAACCAGATGAGGGGGTATTAGATTTGGCTGAAGAACATAAAAGAATAGGTTTCCTTCTGGAAGAACTTAAAAGTGATGATTGGAAGGTTCGTGAAGATGCTGCCGAACTTTTAGGAGAAGTTGGGGAGCCGAATGCAGTTGAACATTTAATAGAAGCCCTTGAAGATAAGGATTGGCATGTCAGGGAGGCTGCCGCCCTTTCACTGGCAATATTTGAAGATGAAAGAACTATTGAACCTTTGATAAGGCTCATGGATGATAAAAAAGCCAATGTAAGATACGGAGCAGCCATAGGTTTATCCATGGTAGGAGACCAGCGTGCAGTGGATGTGCTGGAGAAGGCCACTGCTGATGAAAATTCTGTGGTTCGTAAAGTGGCCAAATTGGCCCTCAAAGAGGTTAAAAACCGGTTATAATCGTTTTTATATACTAATGTTTAGTCAGAGGTGGGAAAATGGTAGATGATAAAATACAAAAAGCAGTACGCCGCCTTTTAGAAGAATATTCCCAAGCATACCAAAACAAAGACGTTGAAGGGATATTGGAACTATTCGTAGACAGCGATGACCTGGTAGTGATTGGTACTGGGGATGACGAGTGGGTTAATGGTATAAATGAGCTTAAATCCGGATTTGAAAGGGATATGGACCAGGCAGATACTATAAATGTTAAGTTCAGAGATATTTCCATCTCCTCTTCAAGTAATGTGGCCTGGTTATCCAGCCACATGAACATGGAAGCCATAGTAAAGGGTCAAGAAATATACCTTCCGGGTCGTTTAACTGCAGTTGTTCTGGAAAAAAATGGAAAATGGCTTTTTGCCAACCTTCACTATTCTTTACCTAGTGATCTCCAGGAAGAAGGTAAAGCCTGGCCAGAGATATAAAAATAGTTTAAAAAAGATTCGTATATTAAAAAGATTCAATAAGAGCAATAAAACTATCAATGGTCTTGCAGGAGAGCCAGGAGGTATGCAGTCATCTCTATCTCCTCCCTGGCCTGATAGTCTTCCAATCGGGTTTTAGAATCCTCAGTGCCAAAGGGATAATATTCCTTCTCAAAATAAACATTTAGATATAATTCATCATCCTTAACCGTGACCGGATCCTCCAAAAGAACCTCCAACTGACTTAATTCTTCCCCATTAAGTCCAGTTATCCTGTAAGTTACGTAGTAACTTTTCAAACTATCTGAAAACCCGTAATCAATGATCTTCACATTTAACTGCAACTTATCATCCCCCCAGTTGGTTTGTGGATTCATATTTTTTTAAAATATATTGTTTATAGCCCCCGAATCCCTAATTTTCCATATATGCCCCATAAACTATTCATGCACTCTCACAGGTGAAGTCCAGTTCATCACCAATTTCCGTGTTCGATTCGGCGATTTTACCTATTTCCAGTTCAATAACATATCGGGCTGGTGCTACTGGCGTGTAGGTGGTCCAGGGATCAAGGGTGACTGTGTCCACCACTTTTTTATCAGAATCTGCGAATACCACATCGAGGGGTATGCGCATGAAGAACATATGAATACCCGAAGCTCTTCGACTCCTATCAGAAGGTAATTTTAAGATAAGTCCCATCTCTAATTTTTTTACCATCATTAACCCCTTGAAACGGGAGAAAAAACTGTTGGCAACATCGGCATTTCCCAGGTTGGTGCCCTTAGTTTTATTTACTATAAACACATAACTCATAAAGATAGTTTTTAACCTAATCATTATAATAGGTTTTTATAAGGTTTGAGGGATCTTGTATGAGAAATATTATTGTTGAAGAGCTAATTCAAAAACCCATTGAGGAACAAGAGATAGAAATCGTTGAAAGGAAAGGTATCGGGCATCCGGACAGTATAAGTGACGGAATAGCTGAATCAGTGAGCCGTGGCCTATGCAATGCTTATCTTGATCATTTTGGTGGTGTATTGCACCATAACACTGATGAAGTCCAGATAACTGCAGGGGAATCCTACCCTGAATTCGGGGGAGGAGATATAATAAAACCCATGGATATCCTCCTCACTGGAAGGGGAGTTCCAGAATACGAAGGAAGGAAAATTGGTATCGACAGGATAGCAATCAAAGCAGCCAAAAATTACCTTAAAGAAACCCTGATCAACCTGGATGTGGAAACCTGTACCGTGGTTGAGTGCAAAATCGGGCATGGTTCCGGAGACCTGGTGGATGTTTTCGGAAGAGAAGGAACCCCTAAATCCAACGATACATCATTCGGAGTTGGTTTCGCACCATTCTCAGAAACGGAAAGGATGGTTATGGCCATTGAAGAACTTTTGAATTCAAAAGAGTTCAAAAAGAAATATCCACAAGTAGGAGAGGATATTAAGGTAATGGGACTCCGTGATCATGATCAAATCACCCTTACCGTGGCTGTGGCCATGATCTCCAAGTATGTGGACGGTGTGGAAACTTACTTGGACACCAAGGAAGAGCTTAATGAGATCATCACCAACCTGGCCAAGGAACACACCGCCCGAGACGTAACCACCTTCATAAACACTGCAGACAATCCTAACTGCGAATCTGAGGAAGGTTACTACCTAACTGTAACCGGTACCTCCGCGGAGATGGGAGACGATGGTTCCGTAGGTCGGGGAAACCGTGCCAACGGACTTATAACTCCCAACCGGCCAATGTCCATGGAAGCCACCTCTGGTAAAAACCCCATAAATCATGTGGGTAAAATATACAATCTTCTATCGAACCAAATGGCCAATGACATCGTGAAAGAAGTGGAGGGAGTTAACCAAGCCTATATGATGATTCTAAGCCAGATTGGATCCCATATTGACCAGCCTAGAGCTGCCAGTGCCCAGCTCATCCTGGAGAAAGGTTACCAAATGAGTGAAGTTCGCAGCGAAGTTCAGGGAGTTATGGACACCTGGCTGGCAGACATCAACAAAATAACTGAGATGTTAATAAAGGGAAAACTTCGAACCTTCTAAAAACCTCTTATTCCCTTTATTTTCCCCAAATTTTTTCCAATTATTATTTTATTTTGAATCCCCTTTTTTACCGGCCATTACAATGCTGATTTCAATGATCAACGCCCATGTTACAATTATATAAAAGGATATAAAAGGCCGGTAACAAAGTTTGTTATGAGTAGATGATCATGATTGAATGATCACCATGTTTGAATAAAGGAATTTAAGTAGATTTAACCAGTTAAGAGTAGATTTATCAATATAATGAGCAATTTAAGGAGAATATTCAGATGGCAATCAAGGAAGCCCCACGATCATACCAGTCCAGCACCATAGAGGAGAAGGTACAGAAATTCTGGGATGATAAACAAATATACCAACATACTAAGGATTTAAGGAAGGATCAGCCTAATTTTTCATTTTTAGATGGACCACCATACTGCAGTGGCAGGATACACCTTGGAACCGCCTGGAATAAAACTATAAAAGATAGTTTCCTCCGCTTCAAATCCATGTCCGGGTTCAATGTACGCAGGCAGGCCGGATGGGACACCCATGGACTGCCCATTGAACATAAAGTGGAAGGACTCCTGGGACTCAAGAGTAAAAAGGAAATTGAAAGCAGGATCGGTATTGAAAACTTTGTGAATAAGTGTAAGGAGTTTGCGGTGGAAAACCAGGGCTTGATGACCAAACAGTTCGAAAAAATGGGTGTTTGGATGGATTGGGATAATCCTTACGTGACATATGATACCCAATACATGGAAAGCTGCTGGTGGACCCTTAAAAAAGCCCATGAAAAGGAACTTCTGGTTAACGATCTGCGGGTTATCACCTGGTGCCCCCGCTGTGAAACTGCACTGGCCCTGGCTGAGATCGACTATGAAAACAAGGAAGACCCCTCCATCTACGTTAAATTCCCCCTAAAAGAAGAGGAAAATACCTACGTCCTGGTGTGGACCACCACACCCTGGACCCTACCTGCTAACCTGGCAGTTTGTGTGCATCCAGATTATGATTATGCCTACGTAAAGGTTGAAAATGAAGGCAGAGACGAAGTTTATCTGATGGCCGAAGCCCTGGTGGAAGCCACCTTCCCAGAACAGGATTATGAAATAATTAAAGTGGTTAAAGGAAGCGATCTGGAAGGAACTGAATATTTACACCCACTTACAGGTTTAATAACTCCAAATTATGCCCAAACCACCATTTCGAGTGATTCAAATGCGAAAATTGATTTCAATTATCGCATCCTCCCCGGAAACCATGTTACCCTCACCGAAGGAACCGGTTGTGTGCACACTGCCCCAGGACACGGTCCTGATGATTTTGAAATTGGAAAAGAATTCGGATTGCCCATATTCTGTCCAGTGGATGAGGCAGGATTATTCACCCCAGATGCAGGTAAATACGAAGGTCAGTTCGTTAAAGATGCTGATCCTTACATAATCGCCGATCTGGATGCCCATAACCTTTTATTCAAAGAAGGGATCATAGATCACCGTTACGGGTTCTGCTGGAGGTGTAAAACTCCCATCATCTACCTGGCCACCAAACAGTGGTTTTTGAAGATCACCGCAGTGAAGGATCAGATGCTCCGTGAACTGGACAAGGTGGAATGGGTGCCGTCCTGGGCTGGTGAAAGCAGGTTCCGGAACTGGGTTGAGAATGCCAGGGACTGGACCATATCCAGGCAGCGTTACTGGGGTATACCCATACCCATATGGCTCTGTGAGGACTGTGGGAAGATGGAAGTGGTAGGATCCATCAGTGAACTTAGGGAAAAAATTGTGGAAGGAGAATTAGAGGGAGATTTCATCCACCGACCACACGTGGATGAGATCAAACTGGGCTGTTCCTGTGGTGGGAAAATGCAACGCACACCGGATGTTCTGGATGTTTGGATCGATTCCGGAGTAGCAGGATGGGCTGCTCTCCACTACCCCCAGGAGAAGGAGATGTTTGAGGAATGGTATCCTTACCAATTCATCACTGAAGGCCATGACCAGACCAGAGGATGGTTTTACTCCCAGATGGGGTGTGGAGTAATCGCCCTGGACACAGTACCATATCAGAAGGTATTAATGCATGGTTTCACCCTTGACGAGGAGGGGAAAAAGATGAGCAAGTCCCTGGGGAACGTGGTGGAACCTGATGAAGTTATTGAAAAGTACGGGGCAGATGTTCTTCGTTTCTACCTACTGTGGGGTAACAAACCATGGGATGACTTGAAGTTCAACTGGGATGAACTGGGAACTGTGAACAAGATGTTCAACATTCTCTGGAATGTTTACGTCTTCAGCACCACCTACATGGCCCTGGACGAATTCAACCCCACCCTCCATAGCAAGGATGATCTGATATTCCGTGATGAGGACCGCTGGATCACCTCAAGGGTGCATTCGGTGGCTCTTGAGGTTACCGAAGCCATGGACAGCTTGCACCTTCACAAGGCCACCCGTAGCCTCAACCATTTCATACTGGAGGATCTGAGCCGCTGGTACGTTCGCCTCATCAGGGGAAGGACTTGGGTGGAAAAAGAAGATCCTGATAAACTGGGAGCCTACTACACCCTTTACCATGTGCTTAAAGATATGATAACCATCATGGCACCCTTAGCACCACACATCACCGAAGAGATTTACCAGAACCTGGTGCGCAGCGTGGAAGAGGATGCACCGGAAAGTGTTCATATGCTGGACTGGTGTCTTAACGAGGAACTCATTGACCAAAAACTGGAAAACAATATGGATATATTGCGGGAGATTATAGAGGCCTGTGCCCGTGCCCGTGATGTGGCCCGTTACAAACTACGCTGGCCCGTAAGGGAGATCATGATCGTCACTGAAGATGAGAAGGTCGTCCAGGCTGCAGAGGCCCTCTCGGATGTGCTCACCGAACAGGCCAACACCAAGAGCGTGCAGACTTCAGAGGAGTTTGAAGGTCTTAAAGTCCTGGCCACTCCCAACATGAAAACATTAGGACCTAAACTCCGTGGAGATGTTCCAAAAGTAGCTGCCAAACTGGCTTCAGCCGATGGTGCGGAGATTGTCAATGCCCTCGAGTCCAGTGGGGAGTACCTGGTGGAACTGGAGGATAAGACCATCACCCTGGAGAACAGGGATGTGGTCTTTGAAACTGAACTCCCGGATAACGTGGTTAGTGCCGAATTTACTGGCGGAAGTGTTTTTGTGGACACTAAACTCACCCCGGAGATATTATCGGAGGCCATGTCCCGCGAACTTATCAGAAGAGTGCAGGATATGCGTAAAGATCTGGATCTGGATGTGGAAGCCAATATCAGTGTAAGCGTAAACTGCAGTCTAAAGTTCCAGGAACTGGTGGAACCGCACCTTGACTTCATCTCCCATGAAGTGAGAGCAAAAAGTCTTGTGTTCGGATCTGATAAGGGAGATTACACTAAGAAATGGAATATTGAAGAGCACGAATTAGTTATAAGCATTAAATAGTCAGGATAAAAGATTTAATTAATTTAAATCCTGATGAAATGTTTTAAATGTGAATGAAGTCCTGAGGCAAAAAAAAGAGGGATAAACATGACTTTAACCAATGATGAAATGGAATACATCAAAGAGGAACTGGGAAGGGAACCCAACCCCCTGGAATACGGTATGCTGGACATAATGTTCTCTGAACATTGTTCCTACAAAAGCAGCCGCCCCATACTGAAATTGTTCCCCACCGAGGGGGAAAAGGTCATAATGGGTCCGGGGGACGATGCTGGAATTGTGGAGTTGACCGATGACTTGGCCCTGGTTATGGGTATGGAAAGCCACAACCACCCCTCAGCAGTGGAACCCTACGGAGGAGCAGGAACCGGTATTGGCGGAATAATTCGGGATATCATCTCTATGGGTGCCATGCCAGTGGCCCTCCTGGATTCTCTGCGCTTTGGACCAATGAACGACCAGCGCTCACGTTACATCTTCGAATACGTGGTTAAAGGAATTTCAGACTATGGTAACCGGGTAGGAATACCCACCGTTGGCGGAGAAGTGGAATTTGAGGATAACTTCAAATTCAACCCTCTGGTAAATGTGGTCTGCGCAGGTATTGTGCGTAAAGATGAAATTGTAAAAGGAATTGCTCCCAATGTGGGTGATGTTTTCGTGCTGATGGGTGGTCGCACTGGAAGGGATGGTATACACGGTGTTACCTTTGCATCTGAAGAACTCACCTCCTCCTCTGAACTGGAAAGTAGGCCGGCAGTGCAGGTAGGTGATCCCTTCACTAAGAAACAGGTTATGGAAGCTACATTTGAAGCCCTGGAGAAAGTTAACGTTCAGGGATTGAAGGATCTGGGTGGTGGAGGCCTCACTTGCTGTATTTCTGAGATGGCTGATAAAAGTGGTAACGGTGCTCTGATGGAGTTGACCAAGGTACCACTAAGGGAGGAAGGAATGACTCCCTATGAAATTATGCTCTCCGAATCCCAGGAAAGGATGGTCTTTGTGGTACACCGTCAGGATGTGGATGGCTTGCTGCAAGTATTCAACAAGCATGAACTGCCCTATGCAGTGATTGGCCAGGTAACCAGCACCGGGCGCATGGTGGTAACCCAGGAAGGAGAAGTAGTGGCCGATCTACCAACCGAATTACTGGCTGACCCACCCCTAGTGGAACGTGAAGCCATAAAACCCGAGAAAGACAAGAAATATGTGGAAGTAGAAGATGGACCCATAGATGAAGCTCTTTTGAACCTGCTTTCCAGTCCCAACTTAGCCAGTAAAAAGTGGGTGTACCGGCAGTACGATCACGAGGTGCAGATCCGTACCGTGGTTAAACCTGGAGATGATGCCGCCGTTTTAAGGGTGGATGATGAGAAGGCCTTCACCCTAACCAGTGACTGTAACAGCATCCACTGCTATCTGGACCCGTATCATGGCGGAGCCGGAGCAGTGGCTGAGGCCATACGTAACGTGGTGGCCATGGGATCAAAACCATTATGTATGGTGGACTGTCTTAACTTCGGGAACCCCGAAAAGCCAGAAGTGTTCTGGCAATTTAAGGAGTGTGTGCAGGGAATGTCTGACCTGGCCAACCGATTCCAGTTACCAGTCACCAGTGGAAACGTGAGCTTCTACAATGAAACCGAAGGAGTCACAGTTAACCCCTCACCAGTGGTGAGCGTAGCGGGAGTTATGAACCTTAAGGACATTCGAACCATGGAATTCAAAAACAAAGGAGATAAAATCCTGATTATCGGAACCACCCGTCCAGAAATGGATGGATCTGAATATCATAAGACTATCCATGGGTTGGTGCAGGGTGAAGCTCCACAGGTCAATATGGAATATGAATACGCATCGGCACAGGCCATTCTGGAATTAATCCAAAATGATGAAAATGGACATGTCACTGCAGTTCACGACCTATCTGCAGGAGGATTGGGTGTTGCTCTGGCAGAAATGATAATCAAGGGAGATATGGGTGCCAATGTAGACCTATCCCGTGTTCCTGGAACTGAAGGACTATCTGTTCCTGAAATATTGTTCTCAGAATCCCATGCTCGTTACCTGGTCACTGTGACTGAAGAGGCCCCAGATAATATTACCAGCACCCTAAAGGAAATGAACGTACCGTTTGCAATTATCGGTACTGTTGGTGGAGATTCTCTCCAGATAGATAATACCAATATCAGCGTGGCTGAGCTTAAAAATGCTTACCAGGGAGTTATAGAAAATTTTATGGCCTGATGAATAAGTTAAGAAAATCAACAATAAAGCCATTGATAGAAATGAGGTAACCAGTCCGGTTACCAAATAAAAAAAGATAAAGGTCTGATCCTATGAAGAAAGAACTCTGGAGGCAACTGATACATGCTTCCGGAGTCTTCATTGTTGTCTTGAGCTATTTCATACCCCCACAACTCCTGATTTTCCTCTGTGTGGCCATCCTGATCTTTGTGGTTATGGTGTTCCGATTGGACCATAACCATAACATACCATTGTTTTCCACAATTTTAAGGGTTGCCAAGCGGGACCATGATGAAAGGGGATTTGTTTACTTTTTTATAGGAATTATCATCAGCCTTTACTTCTTCCAGTTTAATATGGGCATTGCCAATGCTGCTATTCTAATCCTGCTTTTTGGAGACTCAGCATCCACCCTCATTGGTAAAAGATTTGGAAAAATAAAACTACCATTCCAGTCACATAAAACCATGGAAGGGAGTTTAGCATTCTTAGTAGTAGGTTTTCTGGTTTCCATCACCCAAGTATCAATTTTGACTGCATTTATCGGGACCCTGGCCGGGACTCTGACTGAGGCCTACAGTCCCATTGATGATAATGTACCCATACCACTGGTTTCGGCACTGTTTATGAGTATAGTGGTATATTTAATCGGCTAAAAAAATAGAATGCCCCTTAACACTAAAAATATTGGATTATCACTTACCTATCCAATTCAACAATCCAAAGATATTATTCTCATTTTTTATTCCCTAAAAATGCATTTAAAAATGTTTTTATAACCGGATAGCCCTTTCATGACGGAAGGATCTTACAGTACCCACAAATATCAGGAATGATAGGATCAATGTGGGCAGTAGGTATAGCATGATTTCTGGTTGAATTCTTGGAGACACTGCCAGTTTCACCATTAACACCGTGGGTATGAAGTTGAAAACCCCCTGGAATATTTCCGATTTCACAAAGAGGGGTATGAATAGTATGAAGGTTGCAAATACCAGTACCAGTGTTATTGCTGAGTTAGCCTCCTTGGTACTGTCCACCAGCATGGATATGAGTATTCCCACCCCAATAAAAGCCAATCCCATGAAAAACAACACCACAATTAAAAGAACAGGATTGTATATGGGCACCCTTAATAGATTGAGCACTAGAATCCAAGCCAAACTCTGAATAAGGGAAAATAATAGGATAGGGATTATTTTACCAATTATCACCATGTAACTGGATAATGGAGTCATGAGCAGTACTTCAAAGGTTTTTCTCTCCTTCTCCCCTACCACGCTATCGGTTACTATATTGCTGGCCAAAAAGAATGGTAAAAGGAGGATGAATGGGACTATAAATCCGTAGATCACTTCCACAAAGTAGGGACTGTCCAGGGCTAAAGGCACCTGTTTATCCTGATTAACTTTAACTATTTCAAAGTTAACCGGGTTTAAAATGGTGTTTACCTGGGTTTCATTTAGTCCAGCATCCTTAAGGGATTTGTTGTTATTGTATTTGTCCGCTGCCTCGTTGATCTTGGTGGAAACCACTGAATAGAAAACATTGGAGGTATCCACGTTCAATAGCACATCCCCAGTGGGAGAAAGATCAACTACCGCCACTAACTTCTCCCCAAGCTCAGTTTTAGCCTGATCAGTGCTGTTGTAATAGTTTAAAGTTAGTTTTTGTTCTTCCAAATACTGGGAGAGACTGGATCCATTCAAACTCTGCGGTAAACCTATATTAATAGCCGAGGTCACCCCAATCTCATCCAGAAGGGCAGGGTCACTGGCCACGGAGGCTACTGCTACCAGACCCACCGCCCCCATTATTATGAAGACCTGGACTAAGACTACCAGTATGTATATCCTGTTCTGGAGGATGTCCCTGGATTCCTTCCTGGCCAGGGCCAGTATTTTACGGATGGTGGTGGGGATTTTCATATTTCCTGTTTTTATTTTTTAGATTAGGGAGTATCTAATCAAATATCACCCATATATATTTCCATCCCTCATTTCAACAGTTTTATGTGCGTATTCCGCAGCCATAGGGTCGTGGGTGACTATGATAATACTCATCCCATCCTGGTTAAGATTGGTTAGAAGATCCATGATCATCCTACTATTGGCAGTGTCCAGTTCCCCGGTGGGCTCGTCTGCCAGAATTAACAGGGGATCGTTGGCCAGGGCGCGTGCTATGGCCACTCTTTGCTCTTCACCACCGGATAACTGAGTTGGTAGGCGGTCGTATTTACCATCCAATCCAACACGATCCAGGATCTTGCGTGCCTTCTCTTTATCCGGTTTGATCATGGGTAACATTACATTTTCTTCTGCAGTTAGCTGGGAGAGGAGGTTGAAGCGCTGGAAAACAAAACCAATCTTGGTTCTCCTGAGTTTGGCCTGTTCTTTCCCGGATAGTTCTTTTACATTTTTGCCCTGGAGAACCACTTCCCCCCGGGTGGGAAGATCCAGTATGCCTGCCATGTGGAGTAGGGTGGATTTACCTGAGCCAGAGGGACCCATAACTGCCAGGAATGACTTTTCTTCCAGTTTGAAGTTTACACCCTGCAGGGCGTTTATTTCCTCGGCACCCATTTTATATGTTTTCCATGCTTCTTTTATTTCAATTATATCAGTCATAGCGCAACGCCTCCACAACATTGAGTCTGGATGCCCTCCAGGCAGGGTAAAACCCTGCTAGAATACTTAGTAAGGTGGCGCCACCAACTACTGCCAGAACCAGCCATATAGGCAGCATCTGAGCAAGGGTAGCATCTTCCATCCCTAATACTGGGCCTAAAAATATTATGGCCAGTTGTAGGAGAATTGCTGCCAGTATAAGGCCGATTAATGCTCCGATAAATCCCAGTAGTCCTGCTTCCATGAGTATACTGCCCAGAACTTCCTGGTTTGTGAATCCTATTGCCTTTAAAACTCCTATTTCACGGGTTCTTTCGGTGACATTCACCAGCATGATGTTCACAATACTTATAACTCCTACAATGAGGCCTATGCTGGCAATAGCCCCTATGAAGAGCATTATTCCGTTCATCATTTCATCGATCTGTTTGGTAAAATCAGACTGAGTCATGGCCATGGTTCCCGGTACTTCACTTTCCACATCTTTTTTAGCAGATTCAGGGTCTCCCCGGGCACTGGCAGTTAAACTGGAAACTTTATTCTCGTTTAGGGGCAGGGCTTTGTCCACATCTAAAAACACGATTCCCATTCCCATCCCTGTGCTCTGCTGAGTTATTCCAGTTACAGTGAAGTCCTGATCTTTGATGGTGATTTTACTACCTATTTTATAACCAAATTTATCAACCAGGGACTGGTCAATTACCACACCAGGAGTGCCGTTTAGCTTCACCTGATCCCAGTTGGATATTCCCAGTACAAATAGTGGAGTCCTGTTCATGTCGGTGGTGAACTGGGTTTCCTCTTTCACGTCGTAGATCTGGGACATGTTTTTAATTTTGGACACAGTTTCCGGGTTTAGATATGAATCACCACTGGATCCCATGAATGCCCCTCCTGAGCTGTTGTAGATTGACAGGTCCCCCATCATGGTTTCGGTCTGTTCTTTCATGTACGATGTCATCCCGGTACCAGCACCCATTAAAAGCACCAGAGTGGCCACACCAATTATTATACCCAACATGGTAAGCGCACTTCTGAGCTTTCTTCTTTTAAGGTTTTTAAAGGAAAGTTTGTAAATACTCATGTTCTTTACTCCATTTAATCTTTAACAATTCATCCATATGAGTTATTGCATTGCAAAATAATAGATTTGCAAAGATTAGTAATATATTTTTCGCATGAGGTAACAACTGACCAATATACAAGTACGATTTTATTACAATAGAATATTATTAATATGAGTTTTTAAAATAAATTCCACAGTATAGTGGAGGAGTGGAAATATGGATGATGCAAAATTGATTGAACTTATTGATGCAATTTTTCTGTTTCATTATCCACATTTAGTGAAAAAACTTTTTGATAATCCAATTATAACAACCGAAATACCATTTTCTCATTGTCAAACATTAATACTTTTAAGAAAATTTGAGATTTTATCTATTTCTGAAATAAGGAATGCAATGAATATAAAAAAACAAAATATGACCTATATAATTAATCAATTGGAAAAAAAAGGGTTAATTCAGAGATTACCCGATATAAAAGATCGTAGATTAGTTAAAATAAAAATTACAAATAAAGGTGAAGAGTATATCAATCGATGGCAAATAGAAGCAATCAATAATATTAAAAAAAATTTATCAACATTGTGTAAAGAAGATTTAGAACTACTATTACAATCCATTAAAACAATAAAACTCGTTCTCCTTAAATTATCTTAAGATGATTTCTTTTAAATTATTACCCTAATTAGTCCAAAAATTCAATAATAAAATTTTAATACTAAAGAAATATTTATTAATAAATTATTAAATATCCATTAGCACCGGAATAAAGGAGGTGAATTCCATGAATCCTGCGACATTAGGTGGAACTCCAGTATGTGGTGGCTGTTTAGCTTGTATAGGGTGCGCTACTACACCTTTGTTAGCCTTTATAGGAGCTCTTTCAGCACTTGCCAAAAGCCAATATTAATAAGTTGAAATAAGGGTGCCCAGGGAACAAAATCCCTGGGTGATTTTTATAAGGTGGTGGTTAATTGTCTAACAAAATATTTCCCGCGTTAAAAAAAGGTTATAATTTACATAAAGGTCCCAAATATGGTTATGTTTATCCATTTTCTTTAGGAAGTAATGATACTGGACATGTTGTAAATAAAGATGCTGCTAGAATTCTAGATAAATGCGATGGTAAAACAAGTTTAGAAGACATCACCCGAAGACTTGCTATTCAAAATCAAGAAGATTATAATACTTTATTAAAGATTATAAATACTTATCTGGAAAAATCTAAAAAATTTATTGAAATATTTGATAAGAAAATGGACTTAAATTCTCAAAGTACTGGAAATTGGGATTTTCAAACTCCAACTCATGCATCTATAGAACTCACATATAAATGTAATTTTTCGTGCAGGCATTGTTATATTAACAGCAGTCCCCAAAATGATGATTTTTGGAACAAAAATAAATTATTTGAAATATTATCTGATTTAAAAAAAATTGGAATTCTAATAGTCGAATTAACAGGAGGTGAACCTTTAGTTCATCCCGATTTTCCGCAGATTATTGAGCGTTGTATGCAACTATTTCCTGTAATTGGGGTTGATACTAATGGTTATTTGCTTAAAAAACCTCTTCTAAAACTTATGAACAAATATAACAATAGAGTTTTTTTCCAAGTGGATATGCACGGTGATAATCCCAAATACGTTGATTGGTTTTGTAACCATGAAGGAGCATTTGAAAATGCTAAAAATGCAATAAAGATGTTAAGTAAAGAAAATTTTATAGTTCGAGCCGCAATGACACTAACACCAATGAACATTGACCAGATCTTTTCCACAATATCATTAGTAAAAAATCTAGGCGCTACAAATATGATACTATCGACAGTAGTTCCAACAGGCCGAGGTGTCTCTTCAGAACTTATTTTTTCCTCTGCAGATATGAAAGAGGTAATGAAGCAAGTGGAAAAGGCAAAAAAAAGATTTGGAGACTTTTTATTTGAAGATCATGAATACATACCAATTACAGAAAAAATGAAAAATAATAATCTCAACTGTGGAGCTGCAAGTAGATCTATATGTTTTACTCCCCATGGAGAAATAAAAATGTGCCCAATGTCTAATCCAAATGAGTTTTCTTTAGGAAATGTTTATAATGAAAATCTTCATACCATATTATCAAAAAATATATCTTCATTACTGATTGAATTAAAGGATCCTAGATTAGAAATATGTGGTGAATGTGACCATTTATGGTATTGTCAAGGCTGTATAGCTCGCGGGATGCAGAAATATCATGAAAATAAGGAATGCGTTTGGGGAAGAACCCCTCAATTATTATCAATTTTAGAGGAGGTTAAGAAATTTGGCTGAAGTATTAATTGATCTTAAAGAAATTCATCGCTTTTACGGAGATTTTGAAGCACTGAAAGGGATTTCTTTAAAAGTAGAAAAAGGGCAAATATTTGGATTTTTAGGACCTAATGGCTCAGGAAAGACTACTACCATAAAATTGATACTGGGACTAATCAAACCATCATTTGGAACCGTTAGAGTAAGTGGAGGAGATCCTTACCCTAATAACCACCGGAATGTGCGGAAAAATATAGGTTCCATGTTGGAGCTTGATGGTTTATATGAAAAACTAACTGGGTTAGAGAATGTTATTTTTTGGGCTGAATTATTTGGCATAAATGGATTAAAGGCCGTTAAACGGGCTAAAAAGGTTATTAAATTAGTCGAAATGTCAGAATGGGACAATATCCTAGTTTCCAAATATTCCTTTGGAATGCGTAAGCGATTGGCTCTTGCCAGAGCGCTGATTTCTGATCCAGATATAATCATACTAGATGAACCCACAGTAGGTGTTGACCCTGAAACGAGATACATCATCCGGAAAATGATGAAAAACTTAGCATCTCAAGGAAAAACCGTTTTTTTCTCTTCACATGATCTCGAAGAAATACAGAAAACCTGTACACATGTTGCGATTATAAAAAAAGGAAAAATAATTTCTAATGGTGCTTTAAATGATGTTTTAGCTCAATTTGGAAAGCCTAAACTATTCATTCGCTTTGAATCAGATTTTGACACAGATTCTCTTGGCAAAAAATTGGAAAAAATGGGCTACCAAATTCACGTAGAAGGACCATTAATTTCCTTGTATCCGAAAAATGATTTAAATATTGATGATTTCTCTAAATATGGAATTATAGATAGTTGGAAAGTTGAATCTTCACTTGAAGAGGTTTATCTCAATTTGGTTACGGATAAAAAGGCGAAAACATGAATAATCCAATTACTGCAGTTGTGTCAAAAGAGGTTAAAGAGGTATGGTTACGTAAAGATTATCTATTAACGCTCCTTTTAAACACGGTTATTTTTTTAGGAGTGGGTTATATTTTTATCACCCAACCAACCCAAAATGAAACCATAAAAAAATTATTTATGGAACTAACTTTCGTGATCATCCCACCATTTGCCATGTGGATACTTAGCTTTCCGTTTATTCAAGAAAAATTTGGGGATGAAAAACTTCTACGAAGATTTGAATCTTTATTAACCACCCCAATTTCTCTTCCAAAATTATGGGGTGGTAAGATAATTTCCGTATTCTTTTTAAGTTATCCCATAATCATCCTCGTTGTTATGGTATTTTCATTTATTTGGTATTTTTTAGCTGGTTTAAACCCACTTGTTATTTTATCAATTCCAGTCTGGATAATGGCATTGATAATAACCCCGATGATCCCTATGATCTATGCCGCATTTTCATCATGGTCCATTTTAAGATTTAGTCACCCTCGATTAATGGAAGCCCTGAATTTCTTTGCAATTGGCCTTAGTGTGTTGGTATTCCTATCTTCTGGGAAAATTGTGGAATCTATTGCAAGTGGACATATTGTAAACTGGTTAATCATAATTTACAGCATCATAGGGATTTTTTTGGCCGCATCTCTAGTTCTATTACTAATATACAAATTAGATAAAGAAAATGTGACATTATAAAGATTCCCCAAAATTATCTTTTTTTAATACGAAGTAGTTGAAGTGTAAGTTTTAAGGGCCCAGGCCTTGGCCCGAACATTACATCATCCCTACCAAATAACCAGGCCGCAACTGTGAAGAATAATATGCTCAAAATAACCACACCACTTATGGATATGAGAATTTCGGGTATGGTGATGGTTTCACCGGCAAATAACCGCATGGCTGTGGTCATAGGGGAAATGTTGGCTGAATAACTTTTCCGGGAGATATATGCCAGAGCAGGGACTATCAGAAATCCTACCACCACTATATATGCGAAGGTGATTCCGATTCCTGCTTCTTTGTAGTTCTTAGCGTAGGCGGCAATGATGGAAGTCAGGCCCACAATGGGCACCGCGGTGAGCACCACCAATAGGTAAACCAGTATCGCATTTTGTATGGTAAACCCTGCAGCAATAAGCACTACCATCCACATAAGCACTTGTAATGCCGATATAATCACCACAGCCAAGCCCTTACCCAGGAGTATCTCCCAGGGGCGGATGGGCATGGCCACCAGAATTTCCCCGGTTTTGCGTTCCTTTTCACCCACCACACTATCAATGAGTATATTGCCAAACAGGAAGAGGGGTAGGAACAGGAGTACCACCAGCATCACCTTCCTGATAATCTGCATGGGAAGTGATTCCCCGGTTTTTTCTTCCTTTAATCCAGTTTGAGATGTGTTTTGAGGATTCGCATCCCTTAGGTAGGATTGGGTTAAAGCTGTGGAAACTGATTTGGTGGTGGTGTTGATCTCATCCTTGATCACACTCCGCCGGGGATCAGCATAATCCAGATAGAGTACGGTGTCCACAATTTCCCCCTTCTGTATTCGTTCAATCGAATCAGGTGAAACTGTGTAAAAACCGTTGGTTTCACCAGTTCCAATTCGACCGAGGGAACTGTTGCCATTAGTGGGGTGTATTTTTATTATCTCCGGGTTTATGCCCTTTTTAAACAATCCTCCCGGGTCATCCACGTCCAGGGTGGCAAAGTCAACCAGAGAAGGAGTTATGGAGAGCCCCTCTTCTGATTCTATGTTGGCGGCAAATGAGTTGAACATGAAGATCATCATGGCCAGGACTGATAACTGCATGAAGAAGATTAAAATGAATTTCTTACTCTTGAGGGTGTTTTTAAGCTCCCATCGAGTGATTACGCCGAAATTCATGTTGAGTCTCATATTATTCCCTTTCTCATATAGACATATCCCCTATTGAGGAATACTCCGTATAATCCATATTTATTATAGTAATCATCGAATTCAGGGTTATTTAGGCATCTGGATAAATTCACTGGGTGGTCTGGATGAAAACATCTTCCAGAGTGGGTTCCTTGGTGTTCACCGAAATAGCCTCTGCACCGAAAAGATCGATTATGTGTGAAATATCCTCCCGGGAACGCAGGGATATCAGGAACTGGTTACCCTCAAGATTCACACTCTCAACTGAATTAACAGCCATTAACTGGCCATCATCAATCTTTTGAGGATCATGAACCCTGACTTGGAGTATTATATCTCCGTGTATCTTTTCCTTCAAATATTCAGGGGTGCCCATGTCGTGGATCTTCCCCTGATTCAGGATGGCCACCCGGTCACATAAAAGATCAGCCTCATCCATGTAGTGGGTGCAGAGAATAACTGTTTTATCTCCTTTAAGCTCCTTGATGAAGTTGCGTATGGCTCTGGAAGTGGTAGGGTCCAGTCCCATGGTTGGTTCGTCAAATATGATAACCTCAGGGTCATGGATCAACGCCCGGGCAATTCCAATTCTCTGGCGTAGACCCTTGGAGAAGGTGTTAATACGGTCATCTGCACGGTGGCTCATTCCCACCAGTTCCAGGAGCTCATCTATCCTCCCATCAATACTGTTTTTTGGAACTCCGTAGAGTTCTCCAAAGTATTTTAGAAGATCTCGTGCCTTGAACCGTTCGTAAAGATTGGGTTCCTCTGGTAAGTATCCAATCATGGATTTGATTTTGATCTGATCGTGGTGGATGCTGTATCCCCCCACAGTCACTTCTCCAGAGTTTGGTTGTAGTATGCAACAGATGATCCTGATGGCAGTGGTTTTACCTGCACCGTTGGGCCCAATGAGCCCCAGTAATTCTCCTTTTTTTATCTCCAGATTGAGATTTTCCAGTGCCCTGATGCGTCCAAAAGACTTGTTTAAAGAGTCTATTTTAATCATTACATTGTCTGAGTTCAAGTCCACATCTCCACGCGGGATTTTAAAATAATAATTCCTTATTATTTACTTGTATTCCATCTTCTTTATTTATTTAACCAAAACCCAAGACTTGGCCTCTTTTACTAGGATAATTTTAAACCCATCCCTTCAAAATAATCACCAACCCAATGATTATCATCACAAATGGAAGAATTTGATGACCATAATCTTTAATTTTACCCCCTAAAACTTGGTTGTTTACCAGTTTAAACCCGAATAAGCACCATGCACCTACCATGATCAAGAAGATGCTGGCAGTTAAAAAAAGACCCATTGAATTCATGCTAGCAAAAAGGGGCATGTAAACTCCTAAATTATCCCCACCATTGGCAATGGTAACCAAAGCCACCACCAATATCCTCTGACCATCCTTATAATAACCGAATTCTCCTTTTTCCCCATCTGATGTCCCTGAATTAAGGTTTATTAGACCTCTGACCCCAATCATGATGGGAATAACACCCAGAAGGCTAATCCATTGAGATGGAACGATGAACTGTAGAAAATAAGTCAGAGAACTGACAATTAAAAGGATAATGAATCCCAGATACTGACCTAACAATACATCTTTCGCCTTGAATTCCGGATTTGCAAAGAAAGCAGCCAGAAGAAAGATATCATCCAGGTTGGTGGATATAAAAGCAGATACAGCAGTTATTATTATTGCAGTTTCCATTTAAATCCTTAGACCTTTAGGGGATAATATTTTTAAGAACTATGGAATGGTAAACCCTTTGAATTGAATCGATCATTTAACATTCAACATATATAAAGAAGTATATATCAATCTTTAAATACATCTAATGTTCCTTAACTAACTTGGAAAAACTTCCATACTTCAAGGATCACTATAAAAAGCAACTAAAAAAATAACGATTACTAAAAAAATTTTATCATAAATTCTATTCACCATAATAAATAACGCGGATGATGAAAATGTTTCTATCACAGTTTACAACCCCGGATGATGCTAAGAAGATCATCACTGATTCCCTTAAAACCAGTGCAGTGGAAGAAATTCCATTAGAAAAAGCTTACCAAAGAGTTATAGCCCAAGAAGTAATCAGTACTTTAAATTCACCCCCATTCGACCGTTCTGCCATGGACGGGTATGCCATACTAGCTGAAGATAGTTTCAGTCACTCGGAAGCCAATCCATTCCATTTAAAAGTTGTAGATCGTATTGGGGCCGGTGAAAAGTCAAATTTAAAACTGAAATCTGGCGAAGCAATTAAAATTGCCACTGGAGCCCCAATCCCAGCTGGTGCCAATGCAGTGGTCATGGAAGAATACACCCATGAAGAAGATGACACCCTAGAGGTGTTAACCTCAGTGGTGCCGGGTGAGAATGTTTCACCCGCAGGAGAAGACTTTAATAAGGGGGACCTTGTTCTAAAGAAGGGAAAACTCCTGGGACCGGCAGAACTGGCCATCATTGCCTCAGCAGGCTTCAGCAAGGTGAAAATATTTAAAAAGCCCAAAATAGCCGTTCTTATCACCGGTAGTGAACTGGTGATGCCTAAAAATATCCTTGAAGGGGCAGAAGTTATAAATTCCAACCATTTCACCATTAAATCCATGGTGGAAAGTTGTCTGGCCATTCCAAAAATGTTACACTCCATTGACAGCGCAGAACTGGTGGAAGAAATCTTTGAAAAACTTTTAGACGAGTATGATGCATTGATAACCACGGGTGGTACTGCCATCAGCAAAGGAGATGTGGTGGTGGATGTGGCTGAAAAACTGGGAGACGTCCCCATCCATGGGGTGTCTTTAAGGCCAGGGAAACCATTTGGTTTTGCACAAATCCATGGTAAACCTGTTTTTATGTTGTCTGGTTTTCCAGTGGCAGCCATGGTTCAGTTCGATGTTTTCGTAAGGCAAGCTCTCTTTAAAATGCAGGGTCTAACTTTTAAACCGCTTTTAGTGCAAAAAAAGGCAACAAGAAAGATACCCTCCACACTGGGTAGAATTGATTATATACGGGCCAAAATAGAAGGACAAATGGTTCGTCCTCTTAAGATCAAAGGTTCGGGTATCATAAAATCAATGGTGGAATCTGATTCTTACATTATAATCCCGGAAAACCTGGAAGGAATTGAAAAAGGGGCTGAATGTGAAGTTCTTCCTTATCATTCTCTAAAAGCTTAAAGCATGGGAGTAACTTAGTAATTATAAAGGTGATCTGGTTTGGAAGTTTTATTGTACTACGCTATTTTCTTTGTTTCCATATACATACTAGCTATTGTATTTAGAGATAAATTGAAAGTAGATGTTTATGGACCCCTTCTCATGAGAAGAACTAAAAAAATGAGGGGATGGATAGATTACATTGCTAATCTAAGTCCCAAATTCTGGCGATGGAGCATGAACATTGGTATTCCCATCGCGGTCTTCGGTATGGCTTTCATGGTATATACTATAATAATATCCCTGGAAGTCATGTTTCAGAAACCCACTACTGCTCTGCTTTTACCCGGAGTGGATATACCTGGATCTCCCATATTCGTCCCTATTTTCGCCGGAATCATAGCATTGATCCTGTTGATGGTGGTCCACGAATTTGGGCACGGAATCCTAGCCCGGGCCCAGGGAGTGGGAATCAAATCAATTGGTGTTATTTTATTGGCCATACTACCCGGGGCATTCGTGGAACTAGAGGAAGAAGATGTTGAAAAAGCCAAAAGAGCAGTAAAACTCCGAATATATGCTGCAGGATCCATGTTCAACCTGGGATTGGCTGCAATTGCATGGGTGGTGGTAATTGTACTTACATCATCATTTATACCCTATGCATTCCAGTCTGACGGACTTAAAATCATCAGCGTGACCCCCAACGGCCCTTCTGAAGGAATCCTTCAGGAAGGCATGGTTGTATCCAGTATTAACGGATATCCGGTTAATAATCGAACTTCTTACACTGAATTAATCGTGAATAAAACAAAACCCGGGGATCAAATGACCTATGTCACTGATAAGGGCACATATACAATCACGGCAACTGGTCAACCTTCCAATCAATCAATAGCTTATCCAGGGACGCGCAGCGAAACGCATCTCGTGGTTAAACCAGATGTGGCCCAAACCTATGGTGAAATAATTCCCTGGTTCCTGTATAACCTAGCTGATGTCTGTTACTGGATTTACGCCTTGAACCTAATGGTGGGACTGTTTAACCTTCTGCCCATGAAGCCCCTTGATGGAGGGTATATATTTGAGGAACTGCTCCGATACAAAGTACCGGAAAACATTACTGGAAGAATAGTTTCCAGTGTTTCTTGGGTCATGATCGCGATCGTGGCACTCTTAATTATCTATGGAACTGTTCCAGGCATATTGCAGATGTTTTAACCCAATTTATCATTTTTTTGATAATATAATATTTTTTTTTATTGCCGAATAAAAGCCTAACTATATAGTTATCCAATTTAAAATTAGCCTGAAGAATTCATGCCAAAATGGCTATTAAAAAAACTTTATCGTCTGCTTCGGCAGTTTAAACAGATATCAGAATCTTTATGTTCATCATCACGATTGGTGGTGAAAAACATCCCACATTTTTTACACTGCACCTTCCGGAGACGTGAGGGTGGGCGGGCCACTGCGGGGTCCTTACACTGGCATTTAACCCCTACCTTTATTTTGCTCTTCCTTTTATCAGACATAATACCTCACTTAATCTAAATTCTCTTGTATCCGGAGCCCATGACAAAAAACATTTCCTTTAAATTGAAATTTCATTCCAGATCTAATCAAAAACTGATATCCAAACAAACATTATTCATGGATAAATTATAAATTTATTACTGTAAATTTTTTAGTGTAAAATTTAGTGTAGAAAGGTGAACAAGTTAAATGAAAATCGTCATCATTGGGGGAGGGGCCGGTGGACTGTCCACTGCCTCCAACATAAGAAAACTCGATAAAGAAGCTAAAATAACCGTTATTACGCGGGATGAGAACATAGCCTACTCTCCCTGTGCCATTCCCTACGTTCTCTCTGGTCAGGTGGACCAGTTCCAGGACATCATCATGCATCAACCTGAAGATTACTTGGAAAGGGATATCAAGATCATAACCCGTGCAGAGGTATTTGAAGTTTCCAATACTGAAAATACCTTGAAATACAGATTATTAGAATCTGATTCTGACTCTTCCCAGGAGTTAGACTATGATTATCTGGTTATAGCTACTGGTGGGGCACCATTTACTCCACCCATAGAAGGAACCGGTTTAGAGGGAGTTTTCAAGATCAGGACCATTGGTGACGGTGAAACCATTAAGAAATGGGCCGAGAGAAGTCAGAAAGTGGTGGTGGTTGGAGCCGGGCTCATTGGATTAGAAATGGCCTATGGTCTTAAAAAAATGGGTTTAGATGTGACTGTGAATGAAATGTTACCCCAAATCGTTCCCAGATCCCTGGACCCCAGCATGGCTCGTATTGTTCAGAAGTATCTGGAATCCCTTGGAATAAAGGTGATCCTGGGAAGGGCCATGGAAAAGATCACCGGCCAAACACAGGTTGAAGGGGTTGTCTACGAAGATGAAGTTCTCTCTGCCAATATGATCATCATGGCCACAGGTGTTCGACCTGAAACCAAACTGGCTAAAATGGCCGGCTGTGAACTTGGAAGGTGGGCAGTTAAGGTCAATGAACAAATGCAAACCTCAGTTCCCAACATATATGCAGTTGGGGATTGTGTGGAAGTAACCGATGCAATCACTGGCCAACCCACCCAGTCACCCCTTGGTTCTACTGCAGTGCGACAGGCTAAGATTGCCGCCAGAAATATTGTGGGCAAGACTTCAAATTTTAAACCAGTTTTAAATGCCATGGTATCTAAGATTGGTGAGCTTGAATTCGGTTCAGTGGGATTAACCGAATCCACAGCAGTTCACAATGGATTGGAAGTTATATGTGGTAAAAGCCGGGCTTTAACCAAGGCACGTTACTATCCGGGAGCTAAACGGATAGACGTTCTGATGGTGTGTGATCTCAAAGGCCGAATTGTCGGTTGTCAGATAATTGCCAAAGAAAGGGTAGCCGAACGTGTTGACACCATGGCACTGGCCATTGCCAAGAATGTTACCTGTCAGGAGTTGGCCAGCACGGAATTTTCCTATGCACCACCAGTTTCCATGGTAATTGACCCCATAATCCTGGCTGCAGAAAATGCCTGTGAAAAATTAAAGAATTCCCATCACTAAAAACATTTCCCTGACCTGAATTTTTTTTTAAATTGTAAATGGATGACATGAAACAGGACAACATAGCTAAAAAAAGTATAGCTAAAAGAGTGAAGAATAGTTTAAAGGGTAAGGAGGATGGGCGGCTCCATCCCCCTTGAGGCGGTAAAATTAAATTGAAAAAAGAGTTTGGAGAGGTTTAGAAGTACCTCTCCAGTAGTCCTTTTAACATTCGGGCGTGGCGGGCCTCATCCCGGGAGCTTTCATCGAAGAAATCATGGGCCGGGTCAACATCACATTCCTTAGCCTTTTTAGCTGCTGCTTTTTTCTCCTTGTTGGCCATGGTTTCTCCCTCTAACATCATTTCCAAGTTTTCTTTGAGGGTGGGTTTGATCACAGCATTCATTTCTGCAAAATGGGATGCGTGTTCTGCTTCTTCCCAGGCAATGGTTTTTAAAACTTCCCCTACTTCTGGGAATCCTTCCCTCTGCGCCATTCTAGCCATGGCCAGGTACATTCCCACTTCCTGACATTCCCCACTGAAATTAGCCGCTACCAATTTCTCAAGATCAGTTCCTTTACAAACTCCTATTTCATGTTCGTTTATCAAATCCATTGTTAATTCCTCCATTATAATAGTTTAAGCTTTAAACAACTATTGAATACTAATTTTTTATTTATTTTACGTTAATGCTCATCTTAATAGTTTTAAACCGTTATACGGTTTTTATTTCCCGGGCCAGTTTTTTACCGGCTTCGAAACATTTTTCCAGTTCATCGGCATCTGGAACATAGTAAACTTCGTATTCATTGATTACTTTGAATCCACATTCAGATAGGTCGCGGGCGAGAGTTTCTGGAGCTCCACCACGACCCCCCATGGATCCAAAAGTAAGGGCCAGTCTTTCTCTTCCAGTTCGGTTGAATTTTAATCCGTGGAGGTAGTATATTAGGTCTCCCACACTGGGGTATGGTTCATCATAGATGGTGGGGGCACCCAGGGCTATGGCCTTACTGTCCAGTATGTCCTTTACTATTTCACTTCGCTCGTCTTCATGGAGGAAGTACATTTTAACATCTACTACTTCACTCATGACACCCTCGGCAACTGCATGGGCCATTTTCTGAGTGGACTGGTGCATGGTGTCGTAGATTATGGTGATCTTATCTGGACATTCCCCAGTGGCCCAGGCACTGTAGGCTCCGATGATTTTCATGGGATCGGTCCATATCTGACCATGGGATGGTGCGATCATCTTGATCTGCTCCAGCAGGCCTAAATCAGTGACTTCCTGGAATTTCTTCAACACCAGTTTGGATAAGGGGGTTATGAGGTTGGCGTAGAATTTCTGTGCTGCGTCCATGAGGATGTTTTCCGGTATTTCATGGTCGTATCTCTGGGGGTAGCAAAGGTGCTGTCCAAAGGCATCGTTGGGGAATAAGATTCCTTCCTCCATCAGCAGGGTGAACATACTGTCTGGCCAGTGCAGGAGGAATGCATCTAAAAAGACTAGAGTTTTCCCTCCCAGTTCCAGTGTGTCCCCGGTTCCCACTTCAATAAATTCCGCACCTTCCAGTGCTGGGAAATGTTTTAATAATCCTTTAACTGCTATTTCTGTACAGTAAATTGGTGTTTCTGGGAATTTCCGGTGCAATTCTGTTAAGATTCCACTGTGGTCTTTTTCCACATGGTTCTGGACTATCACGTCAATATTGACATCTTTACCTTCTTTTTCGAATGCATCTTCCACCCGGGCCATGAGCTCCTGGAAATTTCCATGATATGCATTGTCAATTAATGCAACCTTTTCATCTCCGAATACCAGGTAAGCGTTGTAGGTGGTTCCATTCAAGGTGTATCCATGGTATTTTCTTATATCCCAATCCAATACTCCTACCCAGTATACGCCTTCACCAATTTTCTCTGACTCTGCCTTCATAATTTCACTTCCAATTTGAATGAAGAATTTCACTCCACAATTTATTGTATTAACTTATTCTAACAAATCATGCGATTTTGTTCGTGTGTTCCCGAACGTACCGTAGTATACGAACCAACCTTAATAAATTTTACTGTTCGGGCCAAAACGAACGTACTTATATACCCGAACTATTTATATAGTAAGTGAGTAGATCACAATAACAGAAGAATATCCTTCACTGATTCAGAGCCCTAAAAAAACTGATTATTAATAAGAATTAACAATTAAAAGAATAAACCAATAGCCTAATCTTGTTTAGAGGATCAGAAGTTATAGAGGTACCATTTAATGGTTAAAGCCAACAACCCCATTCGGATCAAAATATTTTCCACTAAATCAGGAGTGAATATTGTTCAAAGCCCAATAAAGGCCCAAATTCTCTCCATCCTTAAAGAAGGAGGCCTGAGTGGATCCCAGATCGTTTCTGCCACCAAAAGATCCAAATCCACCATCTCCGCCCATTTGCAGGACCTGGAAGATGCCGGGATAATTGACTGGGTGATAGACCCTGAAGACCGTCGCCGAAAGATTTACTTTATTAATTCCAGATTCCTGGGAGACCTATCATCACCACAAGAAATAGAAGATGATGTTAATGAATTCCTGGAAGAATACGTTACCCAATCAGATGACCCATTTAAATTCTTCCGTTACATGTTCAGAACCATCCGAGTAGCACTCCTGGATGAAGGAATAAATATCGACCCCATACTTCATAATGCAGGCTTTAAAGTGGGCCAGACATTCTACAATAAATTGAAAGGCCAGGACATTAATGAACTCACCCAAAATCTCATCATATTCTGGGAAACCAACAACTTGGGAAATATTAAAATTCAAAGCATTAAACCCCTGATAATACAATCCTACAACTGTTTTGAATGTGAAGACTTGCCCCAACTGGGGAAACCTGCCTGTGCCTTTGATTCCGGGTTACTGGAAGGCATTTTCTCCAATTATTATGGTCAGGAAGTGGAAGCAGAGGAAACCAAGTGTTATGCACAGGGAGATAACCTCTGCCAGTTCGTGATCAAACCAGTACCAACCGACACGCATTAGATCTCCTTTGCTTTTCGCATTTCTCCAAACCAGCATCAACCGTTAATTTTATTTTACCGACTAACTGATTATGCAAAGAAAAATTGGATGAAATTATAGAATTATTAAAAAATTTAATAGATTCTTATAAAAATTAAATTTGAGGAAACTACTTTTTCCCATTGAAAAAGGAGTCTGTTAAATCAATTCTATGAATTTTTTAATTGCATCTTCTGATTTTTGAATGTCCCTAACACAACCATAATGGCCCCAAATGGAATCATACTGGAAAAGTTGTGAATCTGTTAGTGCTTCATACATAGGCAACACACAGAAATTGAAATCAACGATCTGATCCTGATTTATGGCAATCACCAGAGAAGGAACAGTGATTTTAGAAATCTTATCACCCAAATCATGGTCTAAAAGAGCTTTATTTCTCCATACAATGTCATTAGCGTCCCATTGGTGAGCATCTTTCTCCCGTTCTCCCACCCCAACTAAAAATTCATTCCGGGATTGGAAACACTGCTCATAATTTTCAGGGGCAAGACTCCAAAGGAAACCAAGGTGAGATGATTTTTCCATGACCCTAACCGGGTTCTCAGTGTAATGACCATCATCGTATCCCGAATCCTCTGTGATTATCTGATTCATGAGATGGTACATTCCGTACATCCGGTTTGAAATCCGATGGCTGGTCCCATTCAGCACCAGGAAGTCCATAAAATCAGCATACCAAATTCCCCAGTGAAGTGCCTGGAAACCCCCCATGGATGTTCCCATAATTCCTTTAACATGTTTTATTCCCAACCCACTGGTTAAAAACTGATAATGGGCATTCACCATGTCTTTGATGGTGTAACTGGGAAATTCAGTTTTTAAAGGTGAGGTAGATGGACTGGATGATCCTGGTGCTCCCAGAGCAGTGGGGCTGATAACATAATACTGATTGGTGTCTATGGCTTTACCCGGGCCGATGACACTGGATAGGTTTTCCACAGAAGTGTAATCTCCACTCCAACCATGTAGATAGATGAAGGCATTGGTTATGTTACCCTCATTGTCTAGTTTTTTAATTCCCTGTGTGGCGTATTCCAGTTTTAATTCAGGGATTATTTCACCGGATTCGAACTGGAAATCTTTTACCGTGTAATATTCTGGTTCTAACATGAAATCATCCTTAAAATCATTATAAATCCATCATTTTTATTTAATGATGTTTTATCATTCCATTCTTTTCAAGATTAAATTCCGTTCTATTAACATTGAATTATCCTAATTAAATCCTTATTCATGAAAAATTACTTGTTTTCTAACTTTTTGAATTTGATTATGGTGGTGGAAAGGTACTTTCCATTTCGGGCGAAGCCATCGAATATCTCTTCATCTTCCATACCACAATTCTGTACAGACAGGATCTCCTTATCCCGAGGGTCCTGTTTTACTATTTCCTCCAGCATATGGGAGTGACGGGAGGTTTTCATGACCACTGCAGTGTCGGCGTGCTCCAGGATCTCACCAAGTCTCTGGTCCACCTTGGGCACCACCAGAATGATCTCATCCTTCTCCCCCAGGGTGATACCCGCACTGGCTGCACAACCAGTGAATGAATTAATTCCCGGTATCATCTCCACCAGGTAGCCCCGGTCTCCAATTATCCGGGCAACGTAGGAAAATGTGCTGTAAATTGCAGGGTCTCCCAGGGTGATGAATGAAACATTCTGACCTTCATCTAATTCACTGATAATCAGCTCGGCTGCCCCGGCCCAGTAGCTTTCCAGAGCATTTTTATCCTCTATCATGGGGAATAGTGGTTCGATAACATTATATTCATCACTGCGCCCATCCAGTATTCCTTGAACTATGGACAGTGCCACGCTTGGTTTTTTAGGGGATGATTTAGGTGAGCAAATCACTGGGACACTTTCTAGCGTTTTTACTGCCTTAACCGTGAGTAATTCAGGGTCTCCAGGACCCACACCGATACCAATGAGTTTTCCTTTATTCATATTCATGATTACACCGAATTAGAGTAACTTTAGTAAAGCTAGTCATCTATTTTATAATTTTATAATCCTAATTAATGGTATTTATTTAGATTATTATCAAAGAGATTTAGATATTTTTAATTATCTCATTTCCATAATTAAAATAATAATATTAATAAATGAATCTAAAAAGTTATTATAATTATCTGGTTTATAACCACCATCAAAAAAAGGTATTATCCCCATCACATTTAGATCAAAGCCTTTTAAAGGTTTTATCCAGATTAAATTTAAATAAACTCTTTAAAAGTTTATATGAGAAACTGTTTTTAAAAGAATACTACTCATACGCTGGGAAACTTTATGTATTTATACCATTACCCAAAATATAATTCTCTATGGATATCGGCTTTTTCTGTGACAAGTGCGGAATGATAAAAGACCGCTGCATATGTTCCTCTGGAGACAATAGAGATAATATTCGAGTTGAAACACCTAAAATTTCAACATCAAGACTCAACGCTATCAAAAAACAGTACCCCCACATTGATGATGATATAATTGAAAAATTCCCCTTTGCTTCACCCCGTGAAGGTCAGCTGGAGATAATATCCGAAATAAGGGATGCTATAGACGAGGGTTACTCTAACATAATCCTGGAAGCAGGGACTGGAACTGGTAAGTCCGTGGTGGCCACCACTCTGGCCCGCTTGTACCATCCGGCCTACATACTAACCATGACAAAGCAGCTACAGTCCCAGTACGCTGCAGAATTCGGTTACCCCATGGTAAAGGGCCGTGGGAACTTCCTGTGTCAGAATGAGAATCTGGAGTTCAGCTGTGACCAGGGAACCTGTCAGACCATTCCCAGCACCCAGAAATTTGCCTGTGATTATGGTATCAGCAAATCCCCATTTGGTGGGGAGATGCACGCCTTTCAGGACGCCTTCGGATCACCCCTTTATTTCCGTTCCAACCAGAGATGCCGTTACTGGGATCAAAAAGCCCATGCAGCAGAAAGCTCCATAACATTAATGAACTATGATTACGCCCTCCTGGAACTGAATTACGTGAAACACTTCGGGAAACGGGATTTAATGGTTCTTGATGAGGCACATAACATTGAAAACAAGCTCATGCAACGCTTGGAGGTTAACCTCTACAACCGGAGGTTGCAACGTGAGATTAAAAAGACCATACCACCAAGCATGATGCAGCACAATGAGCCCGATGAATGGATATTATTTGTGGAATCACTCTACGAGGACTATCAGGATATAAACCTGAAACAGATCCCCAAAAACCAGGCTGACCGGGTTAACCGGATGAAAATGAACCTGAGTGAGCTTACAAGGAACCTGGAGAACAATCCAGATAACTGGGTGGTGGACACCAGCCCAGGGGGAGTTTCCTTTAAACCATTACGGGTGGACACCTACGCCAATGACCGGCTCCTTAACCACGCCGATATTAGGCTGTTCATGAGTGCCACCATACTGGATCAGGATCTGTTCTGTCAGTGGCTGGGCATTGACCCCGAAGAAACCTATCACCTGGAAATAAAGAGTATTTTCCCACCATCCTCCCGTCCAGTTCACCTGAAACTGGTGGGGAACATGTCCCACCGTCTAATTAAACGCACCGCCCCCAAAACCATTCCAGTGCTGGAGAAGATCATTGAACACCATAAATATGAAAGGGGCTTGATTCACACCCATAACTACAAATGTCAGCAGTACATCATCAAACATCTTCAAAATCCCCGTTTAATGGGCCATAACTCCAAAAACAGGGAGCATGTTCTGAACCGATTTGAACACAGTGCTGATCCCAGGGTACTGGTTAGTCCCTCCATGAGTGAAGGAGTGGACTTACCCTACGAGAAGTGCCAGTTCCAGGTCATCTATAAGATACCTTTCCCATATCTGGGAGATCCCCAGATTAACCAGCGGAAACAGCAGGACCCCTCCTGGTATGCTTATAAAACTATTATGACTCTCCTCCAGGCCTATGGTCGTGGCATGCGTGCTGAGGATGATTACTGTGAGACTTACATATTGGATGGGAACTTCCGCATGTTACTCCGGAACAAGCTCTACCGGGAACTGGTGCCAGGCTTCTTCAAAGATGCCATTCAGAGAGAATAACTAAAATGTTCATAGAATGGTAGGATAGTTTTAATATAGAGTTTAAATAAACCATTACCTAGTATATTAATAATTATTGTTAGTTCCCGGGCCAATCCAAGTAATGAGAGGTATAATGAAAATGTCCGAACTTTCCAAGGTGGACATATACAGTCAGATCGATGTTCTAAGGCAGAGCTTGCTGGACCTTACCATGCGTAACCAGCTTTTAAACTTCCGACCCCGTAGCATGACTGTGGAGGTTAAAGAAGGAGAACTGGCCGAGATATACGACCGATTAGTTCTGAAAAAAAGCAAAAGGAAACTTTTACAGTTCATTCCTAGGGGAGAATCAGAAGGAACTTCACAGTCCACTGATTCTCGTTACAAAACTACTTATTTTAATAAAGATGAGGCTGAAGAAAGCCCCACCCTAACTGTAAGAGACCAACCAAATGGTAGAGAATCATCAAGTACGGTTGATAAAGGGATTAAAATTGCGGATGGAAAATCATTATCATCTTCTACTGTTTCTGATGAATTGATAGGTAATGGATCTCTAGAAGTGGATGTTCAAGATGATATATCAGATGCAGGTACTGAGATTTCCAATGATTTTCCAGATGCCAATGGAACCCTTGAAGGTTTGGGCCCTGAAGAATCATTACTATGGGAATCACCTTCCTTAGACCAGGAAACCCTGGAGAAGAATAAAGAAATATTTCTGTCCACAGATTTAACTCCATCTGAACTTCAGCGACGTTTGTTCTATATTAACCAGCGTGCCAGGTCAATGATGGAAGAACAGGGATACAACATCCTGTACCTGGCTATGGGATTCCTTAAATGGCAGGAAAACAATGGAACACCAGGAGACCGTGAAGCACCATTGATACTCATACCAGTGGAACTGGAACGCAGACGGGTGAAGGGTTCATTTAAGCTCCGCTGGACTGGTGAGGAAATAATCTCCAACATCTCCCTCCAGGCTAAACTACTGGATTATGGGGTGGAGTTACCTGATTTTGAAATGCCCCGCACCCCGGAAGGTGTTGATGAATATCTGGATCAGGTATCTGAATCCATTTCCCATGAAAAAAATTGGGCTGTGCGAGAAAAGGTTTACCTCGGATTTTTCAGTTTCACCAAATTCGTTATGTACAAGGACCTTGACCCGGATAGCTGGCCTGAAGACATGCCCCTAGAAGAAAATCCCCTAATAAAGGCCATATTTGATCCCACAGAAGAAGAATTAGGTCCCGGATTCCAAGAAAACCAGGTGGACGTGAAACTTTCATCTGAAGATGTTTACCATGTGATGGATGCGGATTCGTCACAGATCGCAGTTATTGAGGATGTAAAGCATGGCCGTGACCTGGTAGTGGAGGGACCCCCGGGAACTGGTAAATCCCAGACCATAGTGAACCTCATAGCCGAACTCCTTGCACGGGGCAACACTGTACTCTTTGTAAGTGAGAAGATGGCAGCACTGGAAGTGGTTAAAGGCCGTTTAGACAGTGTTGGTCTGGGAGAATTCTGTTTAGAGCTGCACAGTAAGAAATCCCAAAAAAAAGATGTTCTGGAGAAACTGGAAAGCGTTCTCCGCAACCCAAAACCAGTAGATCTGTCACTGGATGATGATCTAAGCACCATTGAAGAGTTAAAGTCAGATATCAACGAATATGTTACTTTACTACATTCCCCCTACGCTGAAATTAAATGGACGCCCTACCAGCTTTTCGGTGTTAAAGAGAAATCATTGCATCACTTTGAGAAAAACAAGACTAAAATGCCTCGTTTCTCCATGGATAACAGTGAAAGTTGCACTTTAAGACAGTGGCAGAGGACCATCAATAAGTTCAAGGAACTGGGGGAACTGTACAAACTGGTGAAACCAGTAACAGACAATCCCTGGAAATCCACCCGACCAGACCCCATACTCCCTGCAGAAGAAGAGGAAATTGAAGCCCTCCTCGGGAAAACCATTGAAACACTGAATGATCTCAATCTAAAGGCTGAAACTCTTTCCAAAATATCCGGAGTGAAGATCCCTGCAACACTGGAGGAAATGGAACACCTCATAGCCGCGGTGGAGATAATCTCCTCCTTCCCCTCACTGGAAAGGGAACTCATCCTTAACACCAAATGGGATTATGACAAACTGCAAGTCTACAATCTGATTAAAAGCCTGGAAGAATTCAAATCCAAGGCTAAAGGTCTGAGGAGATTTAAAAAAGAGGTGCTGGATGAGGATATTTCTTCATTACTACTATCTTTCCAGGAACAAAAACCCAAACTACTGAAGTTCCTCAGTGGAGATTTTAAAAATGCCAAAAAACGTATTGGTAAACTTTACCAGGGAAAACCCCCTGAAAGTGATGAAATAATACTCCAGGATCTGGAGGAACTTATCCGATGCCAGGAACTACGGTTGAAGATAAGAAATCAGGATGAGCTGGCCCGATCTCTCTTTGGATCTCACTGGAAGGCTGAGGAAAGTGAAGCTGAAAACCTTCAGGAAATATCGGAATGGATACTCAAATTCAGGAAAGCTCTGGATGAGGGCCGTATCACGGAGAAAATTCTTATAATCCTTGATTCTGTAGAACAGTATGAGATTAAACAGATCACCCAGGAAATGCACCAGGAATATGACCTGATCCTCCAGCAAATTAGCCAGCTGGACAGTTTCCTTCACTTTGATCAGGATTCTGCTTTAGGGGTGTCTCTGACCCGGAGTCCCCTTGATTTTTTAATCTCCCAGATTTCACTCTTGAAGGTGGGACTTTCCGCTCTGCAGAACTGGTCCCGTTTCAGCTCATCCCGGATGGAATGCTTGGAAACAGTGGGCAAAAATCTGGTGGAACTGGTGGATAGGGATGAAATTGAGGCAACAGATATCATACCTTGCCTGGAGGGGAACTTCGCAGATTCACTTCTGCGCAGTCTCTTCTTAGAGCAGCCTTCTCTTTCCCGTTTCGTGGGCGATGTTCATGAGAAGAAGATCTCTGAATTCAGGGAACTGGATCGTAGAATCATCACCCTAAACCGTTTCCGCATAGCCCAAGAATTGCACCAGAACCGTCCCTCCCTTTCCAGCACCGCATCACCTCGCTCAGAGCTGGGAGTGCTTAAAAGTGAGTTTTCACGTAAACGGGGACACATGCCCATCAGGAAACTGTTGTCAATTTGTGGAGGGATAATACAGACTATTAAACCCTGTTTTATGATGAGTCCCCTTTCCATTGCCCAGTACCTGGACCCTTACAGTGTAAAGAATCTGCGCTTTGATTACGTTATCTTTGATGAAGCCAGTCAGGTGAAACCAGAAGATGCCCTGGGTGCGCTTTTAAGGGCCCGATGTGCGGTTATTATGGGTGACACCAGACAGTTACCACCCACCAGCTTTTTCGATATCCTGATTGATGTGGAAAGTGATGATTATGACCTGGCAGTCTTAGCAGATATGGAGAGCATTCTTCATCTCTGCAAACGCAGCTTCCCCTCGAAGATGTTACGCTGGCACTACCGCAGCCGGCATGAATCACTGATCGCAGTCAGTAATCAGGAATTTTATGACAACCACCTCCTTATTTATCCTTCACCAAGCCAGGACTCTGAGGAGCTGGGATTGAAACTGGTACACCTTCCGGAAACTGTTTATGACAGGGGTAAAACTGCCACTAACCGGGAAGAGGCCAAGGCAGTTATCAAAGCTGTGTTCGATCATTATAAGCAGTACGGTGATGAGAAGAGTCTTGGTGTGGGTACCTTCAACGTGCGTCAGCAGCAAGCCATCCTGGAGGAACTGGAACTGCAACTCAAACTCAACCCTAGCATGGAGAAGTACTTTAAATCAAACCAAGAGGAGCATTTCTTCGTGAAAAACCTGGAAACAATCCAGGGAGATGAAAGGGACGTTATAATGGTTAGTGTGGGTTACGGGTTTGATTCTGAAGGCAATTTGAGCCATAACTTCGGACCAGTGAACCAAGATGGAGGAGAAAGACGTTTGAACGTTCTCCTGACACGTGCCCGTGAGAAATGTCTGATATTCTCCAACTTCCGAGGCCGTGATTTGCAATTAAGTTCAAATGCACCCTTTGGTCTTCGCGCCCTTAAGGAATTCCTGGAATACGCTGAGAAGAAAACACTGCGTCAACAAGATAGGGTACAGACCACTGCTGATGATGCCTTTGAAGAAGCTATCTATGAATTTTTAACTGAACACAGATATGAAATTCACCGTAGGGTGGGTTGTGCTGGTTTCAGAGTGGACCTAGCCGTGGTCGACCCTGGATACCCTGGGCGTTACCTTCTGGGCATTGCCTGTGACGGGCCAATGTATCAGACCAGCAGGGTAGCCCGGGATCGGGACCGGCTCCGCCAACAAATTCTGAAGGGATTGGGATGGCAGTTCTATAGTTTATGGTCCACAGACTGGTACCGGAATCGTGCCGAAGTACAGAAACGGCTGCTGGCAGTAATAGAAGAACTTCTGAATGAAGAACGTCCAGAAAAAGTTATTCCTCCCGTGGAAGAGGGAGAGATTGTTTCCCCTGTAGAAGAGGGAGAAAAAGAACTTAGCTCTAATGTAGAAGAAATTGCCGATGATAAACATTATGATATTCCCCCTGTAGAAAACACTATTCACGATGAAGAACGTGAAACCAGTTCCCCCATGGAAGAAACTGATGATATGACTCAATTGATAGAAGAAACTGATGATATCTCTAAACTGATTGGAAAACCTGCAGAAATAAGTTCCACAGCCGAAGGATCAGAAGATATCCCTCAGGAAATCGTGGAATTTCCACCAGAAACTTCTGAAGTTAAAAAAGAAGCTAAGGATGAATTATCCGATTACATGGTTTGTGAAGATACTGGTGTTCCTGTTTCCGGAGAATTCCACAGCCAACCAGTGGGAGACATTGCCCGGGCAGCAATGAAAGTAGTGGAGATGGAAGGACCCATCCATTACGACGAGGTTGTAAAACGTATAAGGGCCTACTGGGGACTCAGTCGAGCAGGGCGACGTGTTCAGGAAGTTATGAAAGAAGCCATAAGCCTGGGAGTGATGGATGGTCAGATAATTCAGAAAGGTGACTTTTTATACTTCAAAGATGCCCCAGTAGTTGTTCGAAGGAGAACTGGTAATCCCCCTGCCAAGATGGATCTCATTAGTCCCGAAGAAATTGCAGCTGCAGTGAGGATCATCCTGGAGTCACAGTACGCTACCCAGGCGGATGAATTGGTCCGGGAAGTTTCGCGGCTATTTGGTGCCAAAGTTACCCGTGGTCCTGCTATAAGTAGAATAAAAGAAGTTATATATGACTTGATCCAGAAGGGTGAAATTGAAGAACGGCCGGATGGAATGGTTGATTTTGTCAGGAGTTAATGGAAAATTCCAGTAAAGGAGAAATTCCGTAAAAAAATTTATTCTTCAGTTAAAGGATATCCACTTCCCTTCCACATCCGGATACCACCCAAGATATTGTAAACTTCCATATAACCCAATTCCTGCATTATTGTCATGGCTTTAGATGCCCTAACACCAGATCCACAGCAGATCAGGTATTTTGTTTCTTTTTCCAGCTTCTCCAGTTCTTCTATGAAGTTTTGACCATGGTAGTCTATGTTCACCGCACCCTCGATATGGCCGTTGATGAATTCTTTAGGAGTTCGGACATCCAGTATAACAAAATCAGGAACAGCCTGTACCTTTCCAATTAATTCATACGCTTCTTCAGGACTTATATTCCTAAAAATCAGTTCTTTTTCATTTTCAGAGGACTCTGCCATGTTATCATAACCTGCCTATTTTACTTTTTCTGTCAGGTATATGTATATGGTAATGATTTCAAATAAATTAACCCTATTGAAACTACTTGAGATTGGGAGACAATGAAATCTCCTAATGATTTTTAAACTATTGAAATTTAGGGATTACCACTGGGATGCCCTCAAAATGGGTGACATACACATCAACCCCATAGGTTTCCTTTATTATCTCTGGAGTGATTACTTCCTTTCCACCGGTGGTGAACACCTGACCATCCTTCAGTATTATGAACTTATCTGAAAACCGCAGGGCCAGGTTAATGTCGTGCATTACCACCACTGAAGCTATCTTCTGGGTAGCGGATACTTCCTTTATAATCTTCATTACTTCCAGCTGATTTTTCAAATCAAGATCACTGGTTGGCTCATCTAAAAGTAACAGTTGGGGTTCCTGAACTAATGCTCTAGCTATAACAACCTTTTGGAGCTCCCCACCACTTAATTCATTAATGTATCGCAGGGAATAGTCTTCAAGACCCATTACCCCCAATACTTTTTCAGTTAGTTCCAAATCTTTACTGGAAACATCCCATTTGATGTAAGGTTTCCTACCTAATAAAACAGCATCGAAAACAGTTACATATCCTGTTTCTGAATTTTGGGGGACGTATCCAATTTTCTGGGCGATTTCAATGTTTTTCATCTTTTTTAGATCCCGGTCCTCCACGAATATTATTCCCTCTTTGAAGGCCAGTATTCGATTGATGCATTTCATTAGGGTGGATTTACCCGATCCATTTACACCCAGTATGGATATGAAATCGCCTTTTTCAACTTCGAAATTCACATCGCGTAACACCGGTACGCTACCATAAGAAAATTCGACCTTATTCACAGACAGAACCATTATTATCGCCTCATTTTGATTATAATGTATAGAAACATTGGAGCACCCAGGAATGCAGTTATAATACCCACTGGTAGTACTATTGGTGATAAAATCGATCGAGCAATTGTGTCAGATGCCAGTAGGACCAATGCACCTAAAATGGCAGAAGTTGGGATTAAAAACCGGTGGTCATGGCCAATTATCCGTCTCATGATATGGGGTGCTATAAGTCCCACAAATCCAATCACTCCCAGAAAAGCCACGGTCACTGCTGCTGTGAATGAAGATATCAACATCCCCTGTATCCGTATACGGTCAGTGTTAACTCCCAATCCCTTGGCTGTTTCTTCACCACTTTCCAGGCTGTTATAATCCCAGGCATGATACATGAAATAGATGAAGGCCGGTATCATGAGTATCAACATGATCCAGACATCATTCCATACTGCTCGACCCACGTCACCAAAGGTCCAGAATATGGTGGCTGCAACCTGGGCATCGGTGGCAAAGTACTGTAAGAACATGGTCCCCGCAGCAAACAGGGCAGTCATGGCCACTCCAGCCAGTATCATTACCTCTGGTGTTACACTGCGAACCCTGGCAATTAGCAGGATGGCAACTACCCCCAACAATGCCCCGATAAAGGCTGCTAAAACTGTGAGATAAGGATTGTTTACAATAACGGCATCAGCATGGGTGCTGTGTAACGTTCCTGCCCCGAGAACTATTATTGCAAATGCAGCCCCGAATGCAGCTCCCTGAGATATCCCCATGGTATAAGGGCTTGCCAGGGGGTTTCTGAGAACACATTGCATTATGGCACCCTCGATACCCATGAAAATCCCGGCTATTATAGCAGCAAGTATTCTGGGAATCCTTATGTTCCATATAATAGAAGCCCCAGGTGCTTCACGGTTAAAAAGGGCATTAATTATATCATAAAATGATAAATTAGCGGCACCGACTTTAATGGAAAGAATTATTAATAGAACCAGGGCCAAAGCTAAACCTAATACAATTAATAATTTATTTCGAGTATAAGCCCTGTAACGACTTATTGTACTATTTTCAAATGACAATTAACTCACTTTTTTGGATATTATAAGTTTGTTTCTGGATTTAGTGCCAAAAGACGGATTTAAATGATCTACATAATGGACATCCATTATTTCAAAGCCCAAATCCTCTAAAAATTCTGAATATTCATCAAAGGACAGATCACCCTTAAAACTATATCGGGTACTGGCCTTCAAGGATTTTTCGAAGTTTGCAAAGTTCCATTCCAGGTTATCCAGAACATCAGCCAGGGTTTGGTTTTCATTTTCAGGGAAATATTGTTTATTTATAAATAATCCTCCCAAATTCAGGGAATTGTAAACTTTTTGAGCTATTTCAGGGTTTTTGCCACCAGGATTATAGGAAGAAAAAATAACATCGTAGGGACCCTTCAGGTCGTCTTGGTAAAAATTACCAGGGATAGTTTTAACATTGGCACCATATTTTCTAATGTACTTCTCGGTTTCCTGAGTTACAGGGGGCAGATCAAAGACACAACAATCAAGATCAGGGTTGATTTTACTAAGGGCTATTGAGTACATGCCATGCCCTCCAGCCAGGTCAAGTAAAGTCTTTGAATCTTTAAATTCATCATATGAATTAATTATTTCCACGGTGTCCTGCAGTTCTCCGGATATGCAGTCTTCAGCCATTACCTGGATAATGAAGGGGAAAAATGATTCTTCTTTTTTGGAGAGATTTCCTTTCAGGGTGTCATTTAGATTATTCCATTGATCTGCATTTTCTTTTAAAGATAATATGCAATTAGTTCTATCATATTTAGATTTAGAGTCCAGATATAACTTTGATAACTCTGAGTTCTGGTAAAGCTCATTTTCCTTCGTTATTAGGCCAATCTTTTCCAGGGCCTCTAAAATATAATGGGAAAATATTGGTTCAATTTCTAATCTCTGGGAAAGTTCTTCGTAATTTACTGGTTCATTTAAATTGTCAAAAACTCCAATTTCTATGGAAGATTTTATTATATTGAATGTTTTCAGGCCGTTGAAGGCATTTTCAACTACCTGTTGTAATTTTTCATGTGTGACATCTGGCCGTTCTAGAATGTTCATATTACCACTTGAATTCCATTAAAAAGTAGAAAAAAGAAAATCAGATTTCGATTTTCTTGAATCCACCCTGTACTGCTTTCATCTGGTTGTACACTGGTTTACCCACAAATTTTACAAAGATTTCATCAGCCTTCTTCTCTGGATCCACATCACTGAATTGCTCCGGATAGAGAACTTTTCCTACGTAGTAGGCATCGGCAAGTAATATGTCCTTATTATAACTGTAAAGGCAGTAGGACATTAATCCATAAACCTGATCATTCTTTACAGCTTTTAAATCTTTATATTCAGGATATTTAGTGGTATCATTAACTACCGATGCTAAACTGGATTCTTCAATGAAAATCACATCCGGATTCCAGTTTATCAATTGTTCTTTATCTATCTGGACTGCTATGGACGTGTCATTGGTACTAACAGAACTAGCAACGTTTTTGGCATTTACCATCCTAAATGGAGGGTAGAATGCATTGGTTGAGGTGATGCCATGTGATCCCCGGTAGGCATGGCCCCCCACATATGCCGTGGTGTTTTTACTGGCCGCAGCGTCCTTGGTTCTTTTGTTAAGGTCTTCTTCGCAGGAATTGATGTAACTTACCAGTTCATCTGCCCTTTCAGTTTTACCCAGCACTTTACCCATTATTTTCAGGGAATCTTTATACTTGGCCATCTGTTCGGTTGTTCCCACACCCATAGTGTAAACAACTACAGTTGGAATACCTGTTTTGGACTCTATATCCGCAGCTTGAGTGGCATCGGCGGCAAAAACAACATCGGGTTTTAGGTTAGCTATTGCTTCGTAATTGATTACGGTTTTCCGGGCATCCCCCACAATGGGAAGACTCATTAATTCGGGGTGGGCTATCATGTAGGGTAATTGGTTTCCCCATCCCCCGGTGGAATTGGTCTCAGTCTGCTCAATTCCCACAATTTTATCACTGGCATTCAAATAAACAATTTCTCGGGCTGAACATCCAGTTCCCACCACTTTATTGACCTGGGCCGGCACATTTACTGTTCTACCGGCAACATCAGTTATGGTAACTGTCCCATTACTGTTTGAAGCTGATCCACCTATTCCAAAGGCATAGATCAAGGCTCCCCCCACCACTGCTATGACAACAAGAATAACTGCTATTAACTTTTGATTGATAAAACCACCTCCGATTTTATATAAATGTAACAGAAATAATTTATAATACTTTCGATTGAAGTAATAATACACTTATAAATGAATATAAGAATAGTAATACTTTAAAATTAGTTAATACTAACTTTATAAATAGCCAGGTTAAAAATAATACCCAAAACAATATCCCTAAATCTTGATGGCAAGGATTATGTATGGATTAGTAATTCCAATAACAATTCATAGCAGAAAAAAAGAATAAAGAAAATCTCTTAAAAAAAATTAATTAAAAATAAAAAATTAATTTCTTGAATAATCATCAAAACAGGGTATGCAAACGAAATCATTATTTTCTACCCTAGCCCGGTGTTCGGCAACCAGTTCACCACATTTTGAACATTTAACTGACCCAAATATCCTGGCTTTTTCCGGAATCTCAACATCCACAAACTCTATATTGAACAGTTCATCCGCAGGCATGTTCATGATTTTTTCTGAAATTGCATCCTTTCTCTTCTCAAACTCCATTTCATCTTCAGGCTTTGCTTCTCCAGAAAATGCTTTCGTTCTCACCATAGCAAATTCAGGATCAATTTCATCAATGGCTATATTTAAAGACAGACGTAGAGATTTACCAGTGCCACGGTTTATGAATGTGTATACGTTTTTCCCATAATCTTTAAATATTAAATTACCCTTTCCAAATGTACATCCAGTGATCACTTGAATAGCATCCACACTGCAGCTGTCATTTTCCACAATGGCCAATAACTCCTCATCAATGGCCCTATTAGAAATTAATTTATCCGTAGCTATCTCGGCAGCTTGAATTCCTATGGCCACACCAGGACATGAATGTCCGTGAAACTCTATAACCTTTGAATATATATCATTTTCGTTATCCATAACCATCACCAACTCCGTTAAGACATTTTACTGGCTTTTAACTCTAAAGTAAACCAGTTGAAATATCCATAATAACTTATTAACCTTTTTATAAGCAATTTTTTTTAAAACTAGTTAGCAGTGATCCTTAATAAATCTTATCTAACCTAAAAGAAGTAATACTTTTTTAGGGATCCACCCCAAATAGTAATACTCGGAGGATATAGGGAGCCAAACAATTACAGGCCTCCCCCACGTCAATATCAATATAAACTGCTGCTCCAGAAAATTATTAATTTCGGGAGTGATTTATAGGACAAGATGGTGAATGTTTTGTAAGTAATGATTACTGAATTGAAGATTAGAATAAAAAATAGATATTCCCTATGAGAAATATTCAAAACCCGATAATTGAATCTAGAAATCAAGGAGATACCTAAAATGGAAGAAAAAAGTCGACCAAACCGTTTTACAGAGGTTCTTGGTGAAGATGTGGATATGGCATTCAAAAAACTGGCATCCGAATTGTTAAAAGATGGTGCTCTGACCCTTAAAGATAAGAGTATCATAGGACTGGCGTGTGCAGTGGCAGTGAAATGTGATTCCTGTGTTAGGGCACATAAAAAACAGGCCCTGAAGGCAGGGGCCAGTGAAAAAGAAATTCTGGAAGCAGCAGCAGTGGCAGGGTTGGTGCGCATGGGTTCTGGTTTTAACACCGCCTACGCACTTCTAGATGACCAAGAGCCCAGTAGAAAAATACACTTTAAAGCAAAAAATAATGATGAAAAGAAGAAAAATAACAGATCAGAAGAAGATAAAACAATTTCAAGGAAACCTGATGGATATCTGAAAAGTATATATGGAAAAAATGATCAGGAATAGAATTTAAGAATAAATAAGCGGACCTGGGGGGATTTGAACCCCCGACCTTGGGATCCGAAGTCCCACGTCATATTCCAGGCTAGACTACAGGCCCATAAAAACCCACTAAATCGTAGGCAAGTTAGTTGTTAGGTGCTTTTCACTTATAAAAGTATTCGTACCCCATGAATAAACACCCCTATTTTTTATTTTACGTCAAATGAATCTGCTACATGGATCCAGTCAGACGATCCAGGAAAGTTAATCATTGGTGTCACTAAAAAAATTACCATATTTTTCAATCTTCGTACATTCCAGCCAGTGGATCCTTACCATTGGGGAACATGGCACCATAGGGTTCAAACCAGCCCATATCCTTCACCGTGCAGAAGTGCATTCCCTGGTTGGACTCAGTCATCATCAATGGTTGGGCCTTTTCCACATCCCAGGAACCATCTTCCACGTTGTATATGTCATCTCTTACTTCCAGATGCACCACTTTCCCCATCACCAAGGCATAGGGAAAGTTATCGTATTCATCAGCAATGATTTTATGGAGTTTGCATTCCATCCAGGCGTAACATCCATCCACCCCCGGTGTTTCAATCTTCTGGCTGGATTTTTCATCTAAACCAGCCAGTTCATATTCATTAACCTCGGGAGGGACGAATTTAGCGGTGGGCATCACACTACCAGCCAAGTCCATTCCCGGGAGACTGATAACGAATTCTTCCTTGGTCTTCATGTTATCGAAGGTGTCCCTCATCACCCCGGCAGTGGCCACACATATCAGGTCAAATGGGCGTAAAATAGGCATCAGACATGAGTAGGGAGCCACATTTCTCACCCCATCTGGGCTGAGGGTGGAAATGAAGGTCACTGGCAGAGGTATTATGGATTCTCTTTTGAAGTTTTTAATCTGCATATTGGTTCACCGCTTTAGGTAATGGGAAGAACCACCATATAAATTTATCATATTGATTATGCAGATAGTATTACAATTGGGGTTTGTTAATGCTGAATGTTCATACCCCTACAATTCCCTAATTTAATTTTTGTTGTAGGTTTCTTCTGTTTCCATGAAATTATCTGATTCATTCGGAAACTCTTCTTCTTCCAGTGTTTCTCTAAAGATTAAACCATATGCCCGGTACATGAAGAGATACATAAAGGGGTAAGCTATAAGGCAGGTTAAAACCAGCCCCACGAATGGTATTAAGGATACTAACGCTGCCCCCACTGCGATTAGAATATAAATAACCATCAGGATAATTAACAGCATTATGTAATTTAACCAGCCGATACTCTCTATTCTTCTCTTTATTTCTCCAAATCTCAGTGCTGCTCCAATTTCTCCATAGTATGCCATGTTGGATATGGCCATTACCATTATTATCCCCACGATGAGGAGAATGAACAAACCCAGGAGCATGATAAGCAATCCAAAAATTTTCGTGGCGGATGATCCTGCAAGTAGCATGACGAAGCCGGCAATTAAAACTATTACAGGGATTGTTTGGTAGATTAACGCCACTAAGAACATCTTAAGCCCATCTATGAGCATTTTACTCCACTTTTTAAATTCAGGAGGTTCAATTTCCCCCAATATGGTTGTTTTTATTGTTCTAAGTTGATATCCCATCATCAGGAGGGAGGCTACAAGAGCAGGAATCAAAAGAAAATATAATAAGCCAGAAACACTTGTGTATAACATTATTATTTCCATTGAAAGCTGGGAAATTAAAACGATTATACCCAGGATTAACAGACGTTTCCAGTTAGAAACTGGATACTTAAACGAATCACCAATAATTTCACCTATATCCATATCAAATCAACTCCCATGAAATACGAAACACACCATTAACATATTAACGTTTCCTAATTGGTTTTTACACATATAAATGTTATTGATTGAATTAAAAGTAATACAGTGTGGCTCTAAAACTTGATTAAAAAAAAATATTATTATCTATTTGTGGTGAAGCTCTGCTTAAAATTTATATTTCTTCTAAATTTTCCGGTAACGTAGAATATAAATTATAAGACCCACACCCAGCACCCCACTGGCTACAAAACCCAGAAATCCTAAAATTGGCATCCCCCAGATCATGGGCCCGTTGTTGATCTGGATAATCCATGAAGAACCTAGGAGCAGGGCTGCGATTATTATGGCCACCACCAGTTTGTTACTGGTTCTTTCAATGTCTTCAGAGAGTTCCTCTGAATAGCGGACCTTTATCTCCCCGTTTCCAACCCTGGCCACCAGGCGGTTGATGTTTTGAGGTAAGTTCTTCACCAGATGCTCCAATTCAAACATGTTATCCACTAATACATCCGCCATGTTCTTGGGACTGAATTTTTGCAGGATGAGTTTCTTCACCATTGGCTTGAACTGAGCAGCGGCATCAAATTCCCCATCAAGGGAGTAAGCCACCTCCTCAATGAGGGACACTGCCCTGGCAATGAGGGTGAATTCAGGTGGTACCCTGGCCCGGTACTTGGTAATCAAAGGTAGGGCCAGTTCACTTAAGATGTGACCCAGGTGTATGTCACTCAAACTAGCACCATAGTAACGGTCCAGAATATCCATTATATCCCTTTTAAGAATATTTCTATCCACCGAATCATTGATGATGCCCATGTAGATGAGCTGGTTAATAATGGCATCCACCTTGTAGTCAATGACCTGAACAAAGAGTTCACCCAGGTTCTGCATGAAATCATGGTCAATGTGTCCCATCATCCCGAAGTCAATATAACATACCACGTCATCCTCTAAAACGTAGAGGTTTCCAGGGTGAGGGTCAGCATGGAAAAATCCATCCACCAGTAGCTGCTGGAAGTAAGACTTAGCCACCCTTTCCGCCAATAGCTTGTTATCAAAGCCTTCCGGGTTCTCCATCACCTGGCTCATCTTGGTTCCCTGGATGAACTCCATGGTTAAAACCAGGGATGTGGAATACTCAGGGAAGATGGTTGGCGAACGGATACCTTCATCCTCTCGAAGCTGGCCTGGAAATTCTGGGTGTTCCGGGCTTCCAGACCGTAGTCCATCTCTTTATGGATGGATTTTTCAAATTCATCCACAATCTCCGGAACATTGAACACTTGGAGACTGGAAATTTTCTTATGGAGCAGATCAGCCAGGTGATGCATGATAACCAGGTCTTTTTCCACCAGATCCTGAATACCCGGCCTCTGTACCTTAACCGCCACCAGGGTGCCATCGGGTAAAACTGCACGGTGAACCTGGCCAATGAAGCCGCAGCCAGGTGTTCCTCTTCAAAACTCTGGAATAACTGGTCTAATGGTTTTCCCAGTTCACCCTCCACAATTATCTTCACTGTGTCAAAATCAAAGGGTAGTGTGTCATCCTGGAGTTTGGTGAACTCATCAGCCATTTCCAGCCCCACCAGATCCGCCCGGGTGCTCATCATCTGCCCAGTTTAACAAAAGTAGGCCCTAATTCCTCGAAAACCATCCTTAACCGTTCCGGAGCGGTTGAATCCAGATCCAGATCAGAATCGTATTTATATAACAGGTCGCCCCAGCGGGAACCCTTCAGCTCAAGTTCACCAACCAGGTTATCGAACTGGTACTTGGCCAATAAGTGTACAATCTCTTTTAAACGCTGGTAGTCTATTTTTTTCCGGGAAAGGACATCATTTTTATCCCCCCATCATTTAATTATGGCAAATGTTAATTTTCAATTTTTAATGGATCTGCCAGGACCGCACCGATAAGTAAACCCATGGAGATAGCCACGAAGGTCAGGACCACCATTATCAGGTTTGTAATGGATGCGGAATAGTTTTGGCCAGCCAATGTAGCGAGACTCATGAATCCCAAGGATCCTGGCACTAAAATCCAGAATGCAGGTATTATAGATACGTAATAAGGTGTTTTAAGCTTTGATCTTTCCAGGAATGTTCCCATTATAGTCATGGTGACGGATCCTATAAAAGCACCGAAAAGTCCACCCAGGAGGTAGTTTCCTGCCTGAAGTCCCAGGAAAGTGGCTGATAACACAATCAAAACTCCCAACATGTCACGGTTTCTTATTGACATTAAAAGGTACATCCCCAAGGTGAAAACCAGGACTCCAATATAGGGCGCCCACCAGCCCAGTGGAGTGGCTAGATAAGCTACCATGTACTCCCCTGGAGACAAGCCAACAACTTGAAGACCCAATATAACTCCAAAAAGTAGGAGTAACAGTATAACCACTCCCTGAACCAGGCGACTGGCACCAGATATCACATTGTTAGCGGCCAGTTCGTACATTCCAGTGGCCAGAACCGCCCCCGGGATGAAGTAAGAAAGTGCCGGGACCAGGATGGTGAGGGATCCCTTTACAATTCCCTGCTTCACACCGAAAAAGAAGATCATGGACACCAGGAACGCGGTTAAAACCGGTAAAATAAGGGTTAATCTGGGTTTATCCTCAGAGTATCCTATTATTAAACCCACAATTGCCCCTAATGCTACACAGAATAATAATTCACTGGTTGTGGGTAAAAGTAGCATTCCAAGGCCAGTAGAGTATAGTGCGTATCCCAATATGTGTCTTATATAGTTGTGCTGGCGTTTAACATTTATTATCTCTTTTATACGATTAATACCCTGTTCTGGAGTTATTTCTGCATTTTCTGCCAGGTATATTAACTCATATAATCGTGACACCTGGTCCAAGGGCAGGAGTCCGGGTTTTTGCCTGGTTACTGCCAGGGCCTTTGAATTCCCATCACTGATCTTGATGAGAACGAATGTTGGAAAATCAATCACTTCCTGGGCTTTAACACCATAAGCCCGGCATATATTCTTTAGGATAGCTTCTATGGTCATCACTGCGATTCCTGCTGCAGTCATGGCCCGGGCTAGTTCGGTTAAAAATTCCAGTAAGTACGGTGGTAAATCACCTTCAGCAGATATGTTGGAAGGGTTTATGTGAGATGAATTAGTTTCAGGAACCATTATGACCAGGAACTCCCCATTTACTCCAATAGATATTTGTTTTTAAAGGTGATTAAATCTTTTGGGAGTCGAGGGGAACTTACATCCCGCTGAGTAATGGAATTTATGGAGTTATGTGAATGATGAATCCCGGGTTTACTATTCCGGTGTAAGTGTTTTTAATGACTAGGGATCAAAAGGTTAGTGGTAAAGGATCGGTTGTATGAAACCTAAAATCTACCCCAAAAAATAACCATTACATTCAATTAATTTATGAAAAAAATATTTATCGGGATTATCATGCTGGCTAAACGTATCATACCCTGCCTGGACTGCGACCTTAACGTGCCCCATGGGCGCGTGGTTAAGGGAGTTGAATTCAAACAGATCCGCTATGCTGGAGAACCAGTGGAACTGGCCACCAAATACTATGAGGATGGAGCCGATGAAATAGTGTTCCTGGACATAACCGCCTCCCACGAGCGCAGGGAAACCATGGCCGAGGTTATAAAGGCAACCACCGAGAATGTCTTCGTGCCCATCTGTGTGGGCGGAGGTATCAGGAAGCCCCAAGACTATGTGAACATGCTCAAAGCAGGGGCAGATAAGTGCAGTACCAACACTGCAGCAATACACAATCCGGATCTCATCAACGAAGCATCCAAGGTAGTGGGTAGCCAGGCCTGTGTCATTGGTATTGATGCCAAACGTCGTTACGTGGAAGACCCTAAAGAAAACGATGATCATGTTATTATCGAAACACCCCAGGGATACTGCTGGTATGACTGCAGTATCTACGGCGGCCGGGAATTCACTGGAATAGATGCTGTGAAGTGGGCTATGGAATGCCAGGAACGTGGAGCAGGTGAGATTCTTCTAACCAGTATGGATCGGGATGGTACCAAGGATGGTTACGATATTCCCCTGAACAAGACCATGAGCCAGATGCTGGATATTCCCATAATTGCCTCGGGTGGTGGAGGTAATCCGGAACATATCTATGAAGTATTTGATAAGGGTGAAGCAGATGCTGCTCTTGCTGCCAGTATCTTCCACTTTGATGAGTACCCGGTGCCTGTGGTGAAGGAGTTCTTGAAGGAAAAGGGTGTTGCCGTGAGAATATAAATGATGATCTTTGATGATTAAATCTTGATCTTAAAAAATTAATTCAGATTCAATTATATTCACATTAAAATTATAAGATAAGTATACTGAATTTCAGGCGAGGAATTTGAAAAAACGAAAACACATCTTCCTGGACGACAATGCCAAAGTCGACAAATTGGAAAGGAAGATTAAAAAATACAACAGATACAAGTCCCACAGCGAGAAAACCCCTGAGGAGGATTTCCGTCTGCAGGAGAAACTGGCCATGCTCAGCGTGGTGGCCAGTAACTTCATGATGACCGGTCACAGTCCCACCATGGTCCTGACCAAAAGGGAGGAAGGGGACGAGGTTATGATGCCCGTAGGTGGTGGTCAGAAGGACCGGGCCCGTGAGATCATCTGCCAGGCAGATTTCAGGAAGCTATATCGTGGAGGTAAGGGCCGTAAAACCGATCCTCTCATGATCGTAACCGCCATCTGCATGTACGTCATGAGACAGGACAACCCACGAAGGGGAGATATCAGATATTCCAACGATTTTATTAGGAACGTTGGAGTTACCAAGGAAATATATCAGCACATTAGCCAAAAACTGGATGTTAATCAAAATTCATAGATTTGATATGTCGAGCATATAATGATGCAACAACTGGTCTATTATCTTCTAAATTTTTTTCTAAGGCTAACAAAAATCCCCCAAGAAAAACCTAAACCTTTCACTGTATTCAAAAAAGTGTTAAAAAATGTTTTTATATCCCCTATCGTCATTACTATTGTGTAACTTACTTTTAATCTTGTAAAATGTCTAACGCATCAATTAATAAATTTGCATCATCTTCTTTTTTAGATACCGAATCATATAGGTAAGTTTCATAGATTAAAGTGGTTATCCCTTGATTGGCAATAGGTATTGTGACATATTGAGGACTCGTAGGATTGGGAGGAGTGTATACAGCTAAAAATGGCATTTCAGTAATTATTTCATTAGCATAGGTCATAGTTATGGTAGTATTTGATATAGGGTATAAAAATCTTGAATAGGTGTAACCGCTTTCATTGCCCTTGTTTTCATGATTATCTACAACTAACATTGGATTTTCACTTGCAATATCTGGAACTATGAAGTTCTGACCTAATAATTGTCCGTTCATTCTTCCTTTACTATAATCACTGGCATCCTTAGTTACATGAACCATATAAATAACAAATCGTTTAGTAAGACTTAATGACTTGTCAATTAACGCATTTATGATAGCAGTATGTATTCCGTTTTCCAATGGATGTATTCCCAATATAAGGACAATAGTCTGAGTAGAGGTTAGATTTCCATAAAACGCCTTTTCCACATAACCATAAAGTGTGCTACCTATTACGTTAGTACCATTTACCCAAGTATTTACTGTAATGTA